>Ga0209415_10003092_pt1 | contig 31003 bp, 29 predicted proteins | sample PeaSoiSIISIP2007_FD_187696 | JGI IMG/M metagenome (GOLD analysis project Ga0209415, IMG submission 187696) | Peat soil microbial communities from Weissenstadt, Germany - SII-SIP-2007 (SPAdes) (version 2) | ecosystem: Environmental > Terrestrial > Soil > Wetlands > Peat | place: Germany... | reverse complement strand
GATTGCTCTTCTAGACGGTGAAGACCGCGCTGTCGTGTCTACAAGTCTTCCCTGTCACGCAGTGAAGTGCGCTCCGCTGCGTATGGGGGTGGTCACTTGGGCGGCGTGCGCGCCGGCTTGCCGGACGAGCCGACGGCCGGCGCGGGCGGGGGATCGGCCGACGACGCTGGTTGCTCCCGCATCGGAGCGGCCCCGCTCGCGGGGGATGAGGCGACTCCACCCTTCGCCGGAGCTCTTGGGCGCAGAACGGCGAGCGCCGCGAACCCCGCGATGAGGACAACGGCCAAGACGATGAGGGCGGTCTTCGTTCGCGACGGCGGCGCGGGGACGCGTACGGACTCGATCGTCTTTGCGACGAGCGTCTCCTGGAGGGAGCCCTTGTCGGCGTCGCCCGTGACGCCGCCGGCCTTCCCCTGGCCATCGCCCCCAGGGTTGACGTAAGGGCTGCGCCGGACGGCCGTGACCTCCTGCTTCTGGGGTGCCCCGCCTCGGGCAAGAGTCTGGGCGATTCGCGGGACATATTCGGCCCAGACCCCGGAGCCGTGCGGGGCGAGGGCGCAGGCGAGCTCGTGGACGTCTGCGAACCTCTGCGCTGGCTCTCGCTGCAGGCATCGCTCCACGGCGGCTTCCAGATCGGCCGGGACATCTTGCCGGAGCGTGCGCAGTCGCGGCGTGGAGCCGACGAGGACGTTGCCGAAGATCTCTTCGACGGTCTCGCCTTGGAAAGGGAGCTTCCCTGTCAGGACCTCGTAGAGGATAACGCCGATGGCCCAGATGTCGGCGCGATGGTCGATCTGCGACGAGTTGCGGATCTGCTCCGGCGCCATGTAGCTCGGCGAGCCGAGGACGTGCTCGCCCGTCAGGGACCCCGCGCCGGCGCCGCTCGCGCCCGTGTCGATGAGCTTCGCGATGCCGAAGTCGAGCACCTTGACCACCTCGCGGCCGTCGGGCAGACGCGCGAGAAATAGGTTTCCGGGCTTCAGGTCCCGGTGGACGATCCCCGTGGCGTGCGCCTGCGCCATGCCCTCCAGGGCCTGCAAGACGGCATCGACCGCGTCCTGGACGGGGAACGGCCCGAGCCGGTCGCCGCGCTGCTCGAGGTCCTCACCCTGGAGGAGCTCCATCACGATGAACGGCTGTCCGGTCTCGAGAGTGCCCACGTCGGTGACGCGGGCCACGTGCTCGCTCTTCAGCCGGGCGGCGGCGCGTGCTTCCCGCAGGAACCGCTCCACCATCGGCCGGTTCTTGACGAAGTCCGGGGACATGAGCTTCACGGCGACCGTGAGGTCGAGGAGCTCGTGGTGCGCCGCGAGGACCGTTCCCATCCCGCCCCCGCCGATGAGCGATTCGACGCGATATTTGCCCGCGAGAAGCTCGCCACTCGGAGGTGGCGGTGGCGCGATCGACCGAGAGAGAGGCCGAGCGCTGCGCATTGTGTTTCAAGGTACCACGGCGGCGCGTTTCAGCGTCCGAGCTTGACAAAGGCCCCTCCACAATTCATGTTGCGCGCCCCGAGAAGAGGCTTCAGCCGTGCCGAAGATGAAGACAAAGAAGGCGGCGGCCAAGCGCTTCCGGGTGACCGGCAAGGGCCGTGTGCGTCGTCCGAAGCAGGGCGGCAACCACGGAATGCAGGAGAAGTCGCGCAAGCGGCTGAGGCGCCTGCGCAAGAACGACATGGTTTCCACCGCGCTCGAGAAGCACATCAAGCGGCTTCTCCCATACAGTTGAGCAGTTGAGGGTCCCCTAGATGCCGCGCGCCAAACGAGGGTTCAAGGCCCGCCGTCGCCGCAACCGTATCCTGAAGCTCGCCAAGGGCTTCCACAGCGCCCGCTCTCGCCTCTTCGCGTACGCGAAAGAGGTGGTGATGAAGGCGGGTGTCTACGCGTACGCCCACCGCAAGCTCCGGAAGCGCGACTTCCGTCGACTGTGGATCGCCCGCATCAACGCCGGAGCGCGTCAGAACGGGACGACGTACTCGCGCTTGATGCACTCCCTGAAGCAGGCGAACGTCGGGCTGGACCGCAAGATCCTCGCCGATCTGGCCGTCTCGGACGCCAAGACATTTGGCGAGCTCGTGAAGAGCACGGCGAAGTGACCGGCCGGTGAGTGGCTCTCCCCCCGAGCCAGGACCTTCGATAGAGCGTTCGCTCGAGACGCTGCGGGCGACGTTTCGCAGCCGCTTCGAGGCCGCGCGGACCGAGCAGGCGCTCCGCGACGAGAACGCGAAGGTCCTCGGCAAGAAGGGCGAGCTGACCGCCATCCTGAAGAAGATGGGCGCCGTCCCGTCCGAGCAACGCAAGGCGATCGGGGAGATCGTCAACGCGCTGAAGAACGAGGTCGAAGGCGCGTTCGAGGAGCGGCTCCGCGCGCTCCACCGCGAGAAGCGAGCCGCGGAGCTCGGGGCGCGGCCTTACGATCTCTCTCTCCCCGCGCGCCCTCTCGCGCCGATCGGTCATGCGCACCCGATATCGATCGTGCGTGACGAGATCGTAGACGTCATGGTCAGCCTGGGCTTCGCCGTTCACGACGGCCCCCAGGTCGAGACGGAGGAGTACAACTTCACCAAGCTAGGCTTTCCGCCGGACCATCCCGCGACGGACATGCACGACAGCTTCTGGGTGGCGAACGACGCGGCGCGCGTCCTCCTCCGGACGCACACGAGCAACGTACAGATCCGCGCGATGACCGCCCACCCGCCGCCGATGGCGTACATCGCGCCGGGCACGTGCTACCGCCGCGACGACGACGCGACCCACTCCCCCATGTTCCACCAGGTGGAGTGCTTCCTCGTCGACGAGCACGTGACGATGGCGCACATGAAGGGAGTCCTCGCCGAGTTCGCCGAGCGCTTCTTCGGATCGGGCACGCCCATTCGCCTGCGCCCGAGCTATTTCCCCTTCGTCGAGCCGGGCGCCGAGGTCGACGTCGGCTGCCCGTTTTGCAAGCGGCAAGACGGTACACGCGCCGGCTGCAGCGTGTGCAAGCGGACCGGGTGGATCGAGATCCTCGGGTGCGGGATGATCCACCCCGTCGTGTTCGAGAGTTGCGGTATCGATCCGGAGAAGTGGACCGGCTTCGCCTTCGGCATGGGCGTCGAGCGCGTGGCGGTCGTCCGCTACGGGATCCCCGACATGCGCCTCATGTTCGAGAACGATCCCCGGTTCCTGGCGCAGTTCTCTCCGTGATCTCCAAGGAAGGCTTGCTTCGCGGGGTGGCGCCGGCGTTGCTCGGCGCGGCGATCGACATGGTCCTGCGCGGCCGGACGCTCGCCGGATATGCGCTCCAGGGCAAGGCGATCTACGCGAGCTCGCTCCTCGTCAGCGCGGGGTTCTGGGGGCTGCCGCTCTGGGTGGTCTCGCGCGCACACTGCCGCTGGCCACGCGGCGCGTCCGGAGCGGTGCTCGGCCTGTGGGTGCTGCCGTTCGCCACCTTCTGCTTTCCGGGGCAGGTCGCCTATCACCGCGTGTTCGACTCGTACATGGGCCGCGACACGCTGCGCCTGGGGATCGCTCTTCGCAGCACGGTTCGCGACTGGTTTTCGGCTCTCGGAGGCGAGTGGCTCGCCATGGCGATGCTCGCCGGCGGCTTGGCCGTCACGTGGGGCATGCTCCTGGTGACGCGCGCGGTTCCACCGCGGCCGTCGCGCTCCGGGCCTCTGGGGCCGCTCGCGATGTTCGCCGCGTCGCTCGTGTGCTTCTGGACGGACAACGTGGACAGCCGGTTCCTCCAGGCCGCGACGCCCGATGCCTGCTTCGTGCACGGCGTCGTCCATGCCGTTCGCATGGCGGTTACGGGGCGATGGACGCAGCGGCAAGGAGTCTCGCTGAGGACGCCGGCGCCGCTGCCGCCGCTGACGAGCGCGCGCAAGCGCCCGCCGAACGTCTTGCTCGTACTCGGCGAGAGCATCCGCGCGGACGCGAGCTGCTCGGCCCCGCCCCCTCGATGCGCGAGTCCGTTCCTCGACGACGTCGCGCCCGATCGGGTGCCGCTCGGCGTTCTGACGTCGCAGACGCCGAACACGTTCAGCGCCTCGGTTCTCCTCTGGACGGGGATCGCCCCCAGCGCGGACTTTCGCGCGGCGCACAGCGCGCCGACGCTCTGGGAGATCGCGCACGCCGTGGGGTACCGGACTGCCTATCTCTCGTCGCAGAACCCGGAGTACGAGGACTTCGGGGCGTTCACCCGTCGGGCCGGGATCGACGTGAACGTCAATGCCCTCGACCTCGGCGGAATGGAGCAGGAGCAGCTGGGCGCTCCCGACGAGCGCGCCGCCGATGCCGCGCTGCGATTCGTGCGCGAGACGCCGCCCGAGCGGCCGTACTTCGCGGTAGTCCACCTCTCGAACACGCATGCGCCCTACCGCGTCGATCCGGCTCTGCTCCCCTTCGTCCCCGAGTCCCCCGATCCGCTCGGAAACGTGGGCGCGTTTCACAACCGCTACCGCGACAGCGTGCGGCTGGCCGAGCGCACGCTGTCTGGCCTTCTTCGCGGCGTGAAGGCTCTGCCGACCTGGGACGACACGGCGGTCATCTTCCTCTCCGATCACGGCGAAGAGTTCCGCGAGCATGGCGGCCTCTATCACAACCACACGCTCTACGAAGAGGGTGTGCGCGTTCCCGGCTGGCTGGTCGCGGGGAAAGGGGCGATGAGCCCTCCACAGTGGCTTGCCCTCGCGACCCACGCGGGTCATCGGACGTACACGCAGGATGTCCACGAGACCGTCGTGGATCTCTTCGGCCTCGAGGACCAGCGCGCGACGCTCCCTCTCGCCAGCCTCGTGACAGGGCGCTCGCTGCTGCGGCCGCACGACGCCGACCCGGCGATGCTCCTGGCGACATCCACCGCCGTGTGGGAGCCGGACGACGCGAGGTACGGGGTGATGCAGGAGAACCGGATCATCATCGGGGGACCGGTCGGATCGTGGTCTTGCTTCGACGTGTCGATGGACCCCGGCGAACGGGCGCCGCGGGCGGCCGGCGAGTGCGGCGATTTGCTCGCCGTCGCGACGCGCGAGTTCGGCGGTGTGGCGACTCCGCGGTGAAGGCCGGGGGGCTCGGTCACTCCGTGCACGTCGCAGCAGTCCGAACTACCTGAGCTGCAGGCCGATCCGCCCACGAGCACGAGCGGACCGAGGATTCCTCGTCCATGACCTCGATCGAATCTACGCGCCCATCGTTGGCGGGCGGGATGCCGTCGATCGTGGGGGGAAGGATGATCACGCACGTCTTGCCAAGGATACGAAAGGTGACAGGATCTGCGCCGTCCATGTTCGGGCTCCTCGAAAGCGGATACCCCCTCCTAAGCATTCGCCGGGCCGACGCGGAACCTACTGGAATCATTGGGGCCACTTCCCGTCCCGCGTCACGCCTGTCGCTGTCGGAACACAGAAGTGCGGTCCGCGGGACCACTCGCCCCGCCCGGGGGCCGCGTCGGCGCACGGCAGCCTTCGCGGCCGATCTGGTGATCTTCGATTGCGACGGTGTGCTCGTCGATAGCGAACAGTTGCAGGCTGCGGTCCTCGTGGAGGTGCTCGAGGATCACGGAGTTTCGTCCGGAATGATCGGGGATGCCATGAGGTTCCGCGGCGGCAAGCTGGCGGACGTGATCGCGCTCGTCGAAAAAGAGATCGGCAGGAGCCTGCACAGCGGCATCGTCGGCGAGATCCGCGCGCGAACCCACGCGGCGTTCGAGAAGGAGCTCCGGCCCGTCGAGGGGGTCGCGGCCCTGCTGGGGCAGATGACCACCCCGTACTGCGTCGCGTCGAACGGCCCGAGAGACAAGATGATGGTCACGCTCCGCTGCTGCGGCCTGCTCCACCTGTTCGAGGAACGGATCTTCAGCGCATACGAGGTCGGTCGGTGGAAGCCTGCGCCAGACCTCTTCCTCCACGCGGCCGGGGCGATGGGCGTGGAGGCCGGTCGCACGGTCGTCGTCGAAGACAGCCCGCTCGGCGTACAAGCGGGCGTGGCCGCCGGGATGAAGGTCCTGGCCTTCGCACCGCCCGAACGCGCGGGCGAGCTCGTCGCCGCAGGCGCCGCCCATGTGTTCTGGCCCATGGCCGCGCTTCGAGAGCTCCTCGGGATTCGCGGCGCGTGAGCGCCCCCCTTCGCTTGGCGCCGAAGCAGGCGCGCGGTAACAGTGCGAGCGATGAAGATCGAGGGCAAGACGCTCGCCATCACGGGCGTCGGAGGCTTCATCGGCGCGCGGCTTGCCCGGCGGGCGCTCGAACGCGGGATGAAGGTGCGCGGCCTGGATCAGTCTCCTCGCGCGTGTGAGCGGCCGGATCTCGCGGGGTGCGAAGTCATCGCGGGCGACATCGTCGATCCCGAAGCGGCCGATGCCGTCTGCTCGGGCGCGGACTTCGTGGTGCACGCCGCCGCGGTCGTCCGCGAGCACGGACCGAGGGCGCTCTTCCAGCGGGTCAACGTCGACGGAACGGCGCAGATGGTGAAGTCGGCCCGCGCGAAGGGTGCGCGCACCTTCGTCCAGGTGTCCTCCGTGATGGTGTACGGCTTCCACTATCCCCCGTTGGTCACCGAGAACGGGCCGCTCCGGGGCGAGGACAACCCTTACTGCGAGACGAAGATCGAAGGCGAGCGGGTCGCGCAGGAGCTTCACGAGCAGGGGGTATTCGACGTCCTCGTCCTCCGGCCCGGGGACGTGTACGGCCCCGGCTCCCAGCCGTGGGTGGTGAGGCCCCTCGACATGATGAAGGCCGGGCTGTTCGTGCTCCCATCCGGAGGGCGAGGGATCGTCAACCACGTGTACGTGGACAATCTCCTGGACGCGCTGTTCCTCGCGGTCGAGAAGGGCGCCTCGGGCCCGTACACCGTGACCGACGGTGTCGAGACGACGTGCAAGGAGTTCTTCGGGCGCCTGGCCCAGGCGGCCGGACGCACGAGCAGCATCCCCACCTTGCCGGCCACGGTGCTCCGGACCGCGTTCGGCGCGGCGGAGGCGATGGCGAAGCTCGTCCGCCTCGACCCGCCCGCGGGGCGCGCCACCGTGGACTATCTGATGCGGCCGCACGCGTATTCGATCGAGAAGGCGCGCGGCGACCTCGGATACGTGCCGGGCGTCGACCTCGACGAGGGCATGCGGCGCGTGAGCGCATGGCTTTCGGATCGGCCTGCCAAGGGCTCGTGAGCAGATGGCCCGGGGGGAGGTGGCTGCTAGATGGCCAAGCGTTGACGCACGCGAGCCACCAGAGGGTTGCCTCCCGGAGCGCGCACGACGAAGAACTTCCGCACGAATCGAGGCACGTCCCAGTGGGTCACGAGACCGATGGGGAAATGCGCCGCGTCCCCCGGACGAAGGGTGTACGCGTCGCCGCCACCGTCCTCGCGTACCGTGACGGCGCCGTCGAGGATGAGGATGACCTCGTCGACCCAGTAGGTGACCCTGAACTTGCCCGCGCTGCATTCCCACAAGCCGCTCGAGAGGCGCTTGTCCGCCGACCGGGTGACCGTGGCGACGCGGGCGACCGGTGACCCCGCTTCGATGCACGAGGGGTCGAGCGGGCCCGGCAGTAACGCGTCATACGCCCAGTTGAACTTCTGAATCCCGGCTCCGCGCGCATGCTTGCGCGCGGCGGTCACCAGGCTCGACCAGGAAATGCGTGGCATGAGCTAAACACAGAGCAACTTCGATGCCGCGCGCCTGCCGGTCGCCCGACCCTCGCGCTGGTCACCTGGGTGGTACGGGTGCGGTTTCCGTAGCGGGCGCGAGTCCGGCGCTGGGCGGTACGACCCCCGCGGTGGCGAACGTGGCCATGCCGTGCTGGAGGGCGATCGCGGTTCGCACCAGATCGACGGCGAGCACGGCGCCGGTGCCCTCGCCGAGCCGCATGCCGAGATCGAGTACGGGCTCCTTCCCGAGCGACTCCGCCGCGAGCCTAGCGCCGCGCTCGGTCGATGCATGCGACAGCAGCATGTAGTCGACGACGTTCGCGTCGAATGCGCGCGCCACGAGCGCGGCGGCCGATGCGAGGAAGCCGTCGACGACGATGGGCTTCCTTCCGCGGGCGGCGGCTAGGAAGAAGCCCGTCATTGCCGCGATCTCGAGGCCGCCCAGGCATGCGAGGGTCGAGAGCGGCCCTTCGGCCCGCCCCCGGTGTACCCGGAGCGCTTCGGCGACGACGCCGCTCTTGCGCAAACGAACCTCGTGCGAGATGCCGGTGCCGGTGCCGACCACCTCGTCCGGGCCGATGCCCAGGAGCGCGCAGACGAGCGCCGCGCCGGCGGTCGTGTTCCCGATGCCGATCTCGCCCGCGCCGAGCAGCTCGTGACCGTCTTCGATCGCCCGGCGCGCAGTCTCCTCGCCGATCCGCATCGCCCGGCGCGCTTCGTCGTGCGTCATCGCCGGCTCGCGCCGCAGGTTCGCGGTGCCGGCGCGCACTTTGGCGCGGACGAGCGGAACGACCGGCCGGATCGGCGCCATCGAGAGATCGGCCGCCACACCGACGTCGACGAGCGTGATCGCGACCCCGAGGCGCTGCGTCAACACGTGGATCGCTGCGCCGCCCGCCATCACGTTCGCCACCATCGCCGCCGTGATCGACGACGGGTAGGCGCTGACGCCCTCGACGACGACGCCATGATCGGCCGCGAACACGGCCACAAGAGCGCGTGACGGGGAGGGCGGCGGGAAGACGCCGTGCGCACCGGAGTACCAGGCAGCAATCTCCTCGAGGCGCCCGAGGCTTCCGTGCGGCTTCGTAAGGAGCTTCTGGTGCTCGGCGGCGGTGCGCACGGTCGCATGATCGAAAGGCGGGACGCGCACGGCGTCGGCCGGAGGATCGATGGCTCGCGCGACGTCGGACTCGGGGTCGTGCCAGCGCTCCGCGTGGACCGCATCGCCGCGTGCGCGCCGCGCGCGCCACCCTGTCTCTTCAAGCATCGGTCGCTCACGAAACTCGCGCGCCCGTCCCACGCACAGGTACGCCACAGGCTGGACCCCGGCCGGCAGTGCGAGCGCGTCGCGCAGGACCGCTGGCTCCACGATGCTCACCCATCCGACCCCGATGCCTTCGGCCCGCGCGGCGAGCCATAGATTCTGTACGGCGCAGCACACGCTGGCGCGTACCGCCTCGGGCTGTACCGTCGTCCCGAGGATCGCTTCGTCCTGCGGTCGCAGATCCGCGACGACGCACACGTTGAGCGTCGATTCCTCGATCCCCTCGAGCTTGTACGCGAGGTACTTTTCGCGCCTGTCCGCCGGATAGCGCGCGGACTCGGCCTCGCGACACAGGAGGAAGCTCGCGCGGATGCGCGCGCGCGTCGCGCGATCGCGAACGACGACGAAGCCCCACGGCTGGGAGAAGCCGACGCTGGGCGCCTGCCCGGCAGCGCCGAGAATCCGAGCGAGCTCGGCGTCGCCTATCTCGCCGGGAACGAAGTCGCGCACGTCCCGGCGCAGCTCGATGACCTGATAGACGGCCTCGCGCGCGGCCTCGTCGAAGCGTAGGGGGACGGAGGTCATGGGCCCATCAACCGGGAAAGGAGCGCCGCGTCCACGAGCTCAACGGGCCCGGGGCGCAGGCGCACGATCGTGCCGATCGCCGCCAGGTAAATCTCGCGTGCCGACCGTGCGATCCGCTGGTGCGCGCGGCCGGCCACGTCGCGGAAGCTCCGGCCGAGCGCCGACTCTGGCACGATCCCCATGCCGACCTCGTTGGTGACGAGGATGGAGGCGAACGGCGCCCGCTCGAGCGCGCCGGCGAGGGCGTCGACGCGCGACTCGATCACCGCGGCAGGGACACCGGCCAGCAAGAGGTTCGAGAGCCACAGGGTCAGGCAGTCGATGACGACGACATCGGTGGCTCCGCCCAGACCGGAGATCGCTTCCTCGAGCGCGTGGGGAGCCTCGACGGTGGCGAAATCATCCCCTCGCTCCACCGCGTGCCTTGCGATGCGCTCCCGCATCTCGTCGTCGGACGGATGCCCGGTCGCCAGGAACGTCCGGCGCGCGCCGTGGCGCATCGCCAGCCCGAGCGCAAAGCTGCTCTTGCCCGAGCGCACGCCTCCCCCCACGAGCGCCAGTCCGCTCATCGTCCGAGGAACGCCCGCCGCCGCCGCAGCCATCGATGCATCGCGTCCCTTCGCCAACGTAGCCCATGCTTTCTAACACACGGGCCCCCTTGTTCCCCGAGGCGGGCTCGAGGGCGGCCGCGCGCGGCGGGCAAGGGATGGGCCAGCCCCGGACGGAGGGACGGTCGCTCCTAGCGCTGGTGCTCCGCGCGACCTCTGCCCTGCTCGTGCCAGCGCGCGACCTCCGGTGGCGCCTGGCGGTATCGCACCCACCGACCGCCGTGGTTCCGGTAAAAGCGCCCGTCAACGTCGTACACGTACTCGCCGTTGTAGACGTAGTGGGGATATGCCTCTATTCCACCCGGCGCATCGACGTAGTCGGCGTCGTACCCCTCGACGGCGACGTAGCCTCCACAACCGAGCGCGAGGGCCAGCGCGACCATTCCAATGATGTTGGGGACGGTTCTCATGAGGCGGGGACCAGCAATCGGCATGCCATTCCTCAATCGAGGAGGACCTCGATGTTGCACTCAGCCGCCGCCTCCACGCGCGACCGCGATGGCGAGCAGCATCGCGCACTCGCACGCCTGCTGGGCAGCCCCGAGGAAGTCGCCCGTGATCCCACCGACGCGAGCGCGGAAACAGGCACCGCACACCACGGTCGTCAGCGTGCCGGACGCGAGCGCGACAGCGAGCTCCACGGTGGACACGCCGCCAAGGGCACGCACGCCCGCGCCGACAGCGCAGACCCACGCGAACGCGACGACCAGCTGCGCGGCGCCGGCAGTGGCGACTGAGCGGCTCTTGGCGACGGACGCCTCGGTCACGTAGGGCAGAGCGGCGATGAGCGCGACGGGGGCGAGGCGCGACGTGGCTCCCACGAGCACGATCGCCGCCACGGCATGGGGAGTGAGGCGAGCCATCGCGGCGACGCGAAGGAGGATGGCGGCGACGAGCGCGCACGCGCCGAACACCCCGATCCGGCTGTCCTTGAGGATCTCGAGCACCCGCGCGCGCGTGTCGCCGCCGCCCAGCGCATCCGCCGTGTCGGCGAGGCCGTCCTCGTGCATCGCGCCCGTCACGAGCATGGACGCCGTCACCACGCCGACGGCGGCGACCAGGTGCCCCGCTCTCGCGACGGCGACCCCGGCGAGCGCCGCGATCGCGCCGACCAGCGCGCCGACGAGCGGCATGTGCGCGCACGACCAGCGCCACTCGGCTTCCGCATACGGGAAACCGCCGACCGGCAGGCGCGTGAGCACGACGACGGCGGCGCGCATGCCTCGAAAGAACGCGCGCGGGGACGCGGGCTGCCGCGAGTCTGCGACCGCGGCGGCGGCGCCAGCGTCGGGACCGGTCACACGCCGCCTCGTCGCCTTCGTCTCGCCCCCAGCGCGCAGAACGCCATCGTGCCCGCCGCGCCCAGCGCGCCCAGCGGTTGATCGTTCCCCGGCATCGAGCATCCGCATCCACCGCGTGATCCAGCGGCGGCGCCCCGGCCTCCTCCATCCGCCGCCGCGGCCCCACCGCTTGAGGATGCCGGGGCGCCCCCCTCCCCGGACAGGGGCGACGTGGCGGCGTCGGCGAGCCCTCCATCGGGCCCGTGGGTGGCGCCGAGCGCGAGGTCACAAGTCGCGCTTCCGCCGTCGGCGGGCGTCACCCTCACGTGCCCACCGAGGGCGCCGTTCTTCTCGAATGTCACGACATACTCGCTCGTTCCGTCGTCGATCGATACCGTCGCCGCGCCGGCGTCGTCTTCGACCGTCGCGCCCGGGGCTCGTCCCCCGTCCCTTGCTGCATCGAAGACGTGGAGAAAATAGTCGCGTAGGTTGCCCGTCGGAGCGACCACCTCGAGCCGCGCGCCGCCGGACTCGTTTCCGGCCGGCGTCGGCGGATAAGACGTTCCTTCGACGGTGAAGTCCGTGAGGGTATCGATGGTCGCCCCGGCCGGCAGGAGCGTCCGCGCGAAAAGCTGTCCGCCACCCGCGTTGGAGATGTCGAATGACATGCCGCTGACCGACGGAGTGTCCCCGGGGATGGAGTCCTGGAAGAGGAAGCGCTTCTCGTACGACGGGTCGGTCGACTCGACGCGATCGAAGACGACGACGATCTCCGGATGGAGGAAGACGAGCTGTCGGCTGACCTCGCTCACCTTCGCGTTGTTGCCGTCCGCGAGGTGTCCGGCCGAGCTGTACGCCGCGGTCACGTTGCAACCGACGTAGTCGAAGCAGGGCGTCGTCTGGAAGGCGGTCAAGTCCCCGGTCTCCATGTAGGGGGGGCCGCTCTTGTGCATCAGATACGTCGGCAAGTCGGGATTGGGGAACGAGTCGCACATCTTGTCGCGTTGCACCGGGCGCTGGCCGCCCTCGTTGACCTCGGGTTCGCTGCCGCACGCGTCCGTCTGCTCGTTCGGGAAAGACTCTCCCGGCTGCTGGACCGCGATCGTGTTCGCGTGGACGGAGTGCTGTGAATAGTAGTCGTACCAGTGGGTGGTGCCGTAATCGTCGTAGTAGCCCGTCGGTCCCGTCAGGATGCCTTCGCGCGCGATCTGGAACGATCCGGACTCCAGGTGCTGGTGCGCGCCGAAGTAGTCTCCGCACGTCATGAAGACGAACGCGTCGTCCGGTCCCCAGCCCGAGCGGAGCGTGACGACGTCCTGCGCCCCCTGGCTCATCCAGCGCGCCGTCGGGAGAGAGCTGCGCGGCGTCGCCGAGGCGTTCTTCGTGGCGTCGAAGAGCAGCGCCAGCTTCCAGCGGTCCGTTCCCGGATAATCGTAGAACGCAGGCGTGTTCTTCTCGATCTCGAGCGAGAGCCCCTGCCCGAGGGTCGACGCCGTGCCCGTCGTGAAGAGATCGACGAGATACCGGCTGAAGAGCTGGATCGACTGTTTGTTGTCGCTCGTGTCGCCGAAGTACGCGTAGGTAAAGTCCGGGCGCATCGTGTACGCGAGGAAATCGATGTAGCCGTCGAAGAGATCGCCGGCGTTCGTCTTCGTCCAGTCGAAGATGTTCTCGTCGGTCGCGGTCGACCAACCGAGCGCGTACCAGGCGGTCAGTCCCAGCGAGACCTGCATGTACGTCATGCCCTCGTGCCAGTAGTCGCCCTCGTAGGCCATCGCCGGGAGGATCACGTTCTTCCATTGGGCCTCCGCCAGCGACAGGTAGCTCTGCGCCTTGGTGTCCTGCGAGGTGCCGGAGAGAAAGAGGCCCGCGAGCGCGATGCCGCTCCACACGTCGGGCATGTCGTCGTGGTAGACGTCGAGGCCGGAGCTCGCATAGGAGACGTACCAGTCGGCGATCGTGGCCGCCGTCGTCTCGATCCATGCCGCGTCGGACGCAGCGAGGGCCATGTCGCACCAGTCGCGCACGACGGCGAGCGAGAACATTTGGCCTGAATTGTTCGAGGTGTACGTATGCGCGCCGCCGCCGGTCGGCGAGACGCCGGTCGGCAAGACGATGCCACTCTGGAGCATGCTCGCGGCCGTGGCGCACGCTGTCGCGTCACTCTTGACGATGTATTCGGCCGCGTAGGATTCGGGCCCGCCGCCGGTCGTCCCGAGCGAGGCGGCGCATCCCATGTAATTCGTGGTGTCGGCACACCGCTGCTTGAGCTGTGCGACGGTCGTGCCGAAGCCGGTTCCGTTCGACAGGAACATTCTCGGGCGATCGGTGCGCACGCTGAATGCGGTGGCGTGGGGCGACCAGAGGGCCGTCGCTGCCGCGACCGTCACGAAGGCCAAGGCCCGGAACCATGCACGCTTTCGCATCACGATCATGGAGCGTATCCCGGCTTGAAGGCTACCCTCACTATCATGCACGCGCACGACGCGGCCCGACGGATGGCCAACGCCGCATCGGATCTGCTCGCCGCGCTCGCCGGCGACCAGCGGGCCGCCATCGGGGCACCCTTCCCCGCATGGCCCGAGCGCACTCGATGGAGCTACACGCCGGACGCGCCTCGTGGAGGGCTCGCCTTGTTCGCGATGGAGCCGCGCCAGCAGCGCCTCGCGATGAAGCTCGTCGCCAGCGGCCTCAGCGAAGGCGGGTACAACGTCGCGGCGGTGATCATGGGTCTCGAGCGGGTGCTAGATCGCCGGGAGAAGTGGAAGCGGGATCCGGGGCGCGATCCGCTGCGCTACTGGACGCGTATCTTCGGCCCGCCGACTCCGGACGGCCCCTGGGGATGGAGCTTCGAAGGGCACCACGTGGCGCTCCACTACACGCTGGATCGCGGTCGCGTCGTCTCACCGACCCCGACGTTCTTCGGGTCGAATCCGGCCGAGTCTCCTCTCGTCGGCGGCGCGCTCCGGCCGCTCGGTGCCGTGGAAGACATGGCGCGCGAGCTCGCGCGGTCGCTCGACGAGGGGCAGCGCGCCATCGCGATTTTCTCGACCGCCGCGCCGCCCGACCTCGTGACGGGTAACGCGTCGCGCGTCACTTCGTCGCCGAAGCCCGCTGGTCTTGCCGCGCGCGCGATGACCTCCCCCCAGCGCGCGATCCTCGATGCGCTGGTCGAGCTCTACGTCTCGCGTTTGCCCGACGACGTGGCCGAGACGGAGCGGGAGGCGCTCCGCGCGCGTGGCACGGACGATCTGGCCTTCGCCTGGGCGGGGAGCCTCGAGCCGCGCAAGGGGCACTACTACCGGCTGCAGGACTCCCGGTTCCTCGTCGAGTACGACAACACGCAGAACGACGCGAACCACATCCACACGGTGTGGCGCGATCCGGCGAACGACTTCGGCTTCGACGTGCTCGCCGCGCACTACGCGCGCGACCCCCACTGAGGTCGGTGACTGCCGGGCTGGAGCTCGCTCAGCGTGCCTGGTCGGATTGAAGCCGCCGTCCGTAGGAACCATTGGTCCATCTGCCACGATTGTGGCACACACTCCGGGAACCGAACGTGCCCGTGCTCGATGAGCCCACGAAACCGGTTCCTCCGGACCCCGAGCGGCGCGTCGTGCCCGCCTTCTCTCTCTCTCGGGCGTGGCTGCACATCAAGTCCCTGCTCGCCGCTGGACGGCAAGACTCGGAAACGGCACCCGAGGGTCGAGCGAGCGTCCGGATCGAGCGCGCGGCGCAGATCGTCACCATCGTCGCGACGGTGTGGTTCGCGCTCGCGGTGGGCTGGGGCCTCTTCGAGCGGGTCGGCGGCGGACACGAGGTGCAGCTCGCCACCCGCGCCATCGTCGCCGAGAACATGCGCCACTGGCACATCCTTGCGCCGGTGAGGGACTACTGGCTCACGCGGCCGGCGCCCGTCGGGTACTACGTCCACCACCCGTGGGGGGCGTTCTGGATGATCGCGGCCTTCGCCGAGGTGCTCGGCCGTGGAACCTGGGTCCCGAGGCTCGTCGGAGTGCTCATGAGCATCGCGATCCCGCCGCTCCTTTACGGCATCGGGCGCATCCTTTGGGGGCCCGTCGCCGGCGCGGTCAGCGCGCTCGCGTACGTCGTTCTGCCCATCGCGCTCGCGTTCGGGAACATCCCCGGGTTCGAGCTACCGGTGAGCTTCAGCTGCCTGCTCGCCGCCTGGGGTTACTTGCGCTTCGCGCAACGCTGGCAGCGCCGGTGGATGGTCGTGAGCGTGGTCGGGATGCTCCTCACGGTGAACAGCGACTGGCAAGGTTGCATTTTCATCGGCACGGTCCTCGTTTCACTCGCCGCAGGGGGGCTCCTCTTCGCGCGGTGGTTCGGGAGGGTGCCACTCCGGCCCTTCGCGCTGTGGTGGGTATCGTCTGCGCTCGTGACGGCGGCCAGCGTTCTCGGATACTACGTCTACTTCCGATCCACAGGAACGCTCGGAGATCTATTTCGCTCCGAAACGCTGCGCTCTCGAGGCTCGGATAACCCGCTGTCCGCCTTCTTGTCGACGCGCAGCTACTGGATCGACGTCACCTTCACGCCGCTGGCGGTGACGATCGGAAAGATCGCCGCCCCGATCTTCGTCGCGCGCGTCCTCGTCTGGCGCCGCCTGCACGAGATCTTCCCGCTTGCCATCCTGCTCATGGCGGTCGTGGAGTACGTGAAGTTCCCCAACGGCGCCAACGTGCACATCTACTGGCCGCTGCCGTTCGCCCCGTACTGGGCGCTGTCACTGGGGATGCTCAGCGCCGTGGCCATCCGGACGGGACAGTGCCTCCTGTCGCGCAGCGGCCGTGAAGGCCAGGCGTGGGCCGTGCACGTCTCGGCGCTCGCGATGTTCGGTGTGATCGCGCTGAGGGTGCTGCCGGACGGAATCCAGGGACTGCGCTATGCGAAGGCGACCGCCGGCCGCTTCAACGAGAAGGGCAGACGCATCTTCAACGACGCCGATATGGCACAGGCAATGGAGTGGATGGCGGCGCGCATGGAGCCCAACACGGTCGTGGCGATGCTGACGGAGCTCTCCAAACGCGAGTATCGCGGGCAGGAGTGGGCGTTGCACCGGCCCGTCACCGGATCCACGGCGGCCGAGTACTTCACGGGCAAGCACCTCGAGCCCTACTTCGTGAGCGACCTGCGCTTCATGACCGCCGACGATCAGCAGCGAGCGGCGAGGTTCCACCTCGTCACACTCGGGCCGTACCTCTTCGTCGATCGCAGGGAGCCCGCGGCGCCGCTCGACGCGTACACATTCGACGAGCGCGAGCCGACTTTCTTCGAGTGGTACCTCGAGTCCCCGACGGAGCCGATCCGCGCCGTGCGCCCGGACCCGTGGACCACGTGGGAGCTTCGAGAGCATTACGGGCAATCCCCCAACCCGACGCCCGCCGAGCCGCCGAAGACGCTCGAGGAGATCCGGATCGCGCACAACGTCGCCGTGGCGACCGGCGACGCGGGGTCCGCCGAGAAGTGGAGGACCCGGCTTCTCTCCGACCTCGACACGAGCGTGGGGTCGAGCTTCAGCGACGGGACGCACCTCCTCGGCGAGCGCTTCGTGCGCGGCGTGGATCCGAAGCTCGAGCTCTACTTCGAGGCGAAAGGCCCGCTGGCGGCCGAGTACTTGTTCGAGGTCCTCTCGCACATCGAGGCACCGCCCACCCTGTCGATCGTGCGGGCCGACGAAAAGACCAAGAAATACGGGCCGCCGTTCGTCATCTCGCCGCGGCTCTGGCGCGCCGGCTTCATCTACCTCGATCGGGTCGATGTCCGGCACAGGCCCGGCCGCGAGCGGTTCATCGGCTTCTTCGACAAGCAGGATCCGGCGAGCGACCCCCCGCCCCAGCTCGGGGCCGGGGATGACGAGAAGCTGCCGCTGATGACGATCGAGTAGGCAGAGTAGGGGCAGAGTTGGGCAGAGTTGGGCAGAGTTGGAAGGTGACCCGCGCGACTTCGGGCAATGAGCGCTTGGCCCGTCGCAGGCCGTCCGGCTAGCATGGAGGGTCAGATGGAAGTCACCGGCGCGCGCACGGAGCGGGCGGGCGCCGCCGGGATCGGTGGGGTCCTCCGCGCGGCCGCGAGCCTGCTCGTCACGATCGTGGTCGTGTGGCTGCTCTTGAGGCGCTTCGGAGGCGGCACCACGTTCGCGGCGGTCGTGCGCGGCGCGAGCCCGTCGTGGGTGGCGATCGCGTTGCTCGCGGCGTGCGGGTGCGCGCTCCTCGGAGCCGAGCGTTGGCGCCTCGTCCTCGCCGCGATGGGATACAAGCTGGGGTTCTGGCGGGCGCTGGAAGTGGTCCTCGCCACGTGGCCGCTGGCAATGGTCACGCCGTCCCGGGCCAACGATCTGCTGCGGCCACTGGCAGTGCGAGACGTCATCCCCGTGGCCTTGGGCACGGGCAGCGTGCTCGCGGAGAAAGCGATCGACGTTCTGGTCCTGCTGATCTTCGCGGCTGCCGGCGCCGCGGTTCAGGGCCTCTGGACCTGGGCCGAGGCCATCGGCGCCCTGATCGTCGCCGAAATTGTCGTGATTGCCGTCGTGGCGGCCAACCGCGGCTGGCTCGAGCGCTTGCCGTTGCTCCGAAGGCGTCGCGCCGCAGTCGAAGAGCTCTTCGGAGCGCTGGAGGCCCTGCGCCGCGCGCCGTTGCTGCTAGTCGCCCCGGTGGTGACCTCGTTCGGCATTCGCTGCCTCACCGTCGTGATCATCCAAGCCCTGCTCGTGTCCGTGGGTGCGCGCGTGTCGCTGTTCGACACGACAACGCTCTGGCTCGCGGCCACGCTCATGGGGATCGTTCCGCTGACGCTCGCCGGGATCGGCACCCGCGACGCCGCATTCATTCACCTGCTCGCGGAGCGTGGAGCGCACGCCGATCCCTCGCAGGTGCTCGCGGCCACGGTAGGCTACTCGGCCGTCGGGACCGGGTTCCTCGCCGTGGTCGGGTTGCCCTTCATGATCCGCGAGGTACTCCGCGAGCGTCGTCGTTCAGGTTGAACCAGAGCCGTGTCCACACCACTCTGCCGTGTGAACGCTGGTTGGCGCGGGTCACCCGGCCGCCATGACGAACGCGATCACGGCCGCGAACACTCCGACGATCGCCATGCTCGACCCCGTCACCGCCGACGGCAGACTGGCGCCGATGAGGCAAAGGCCGACGCCGCACGCGAGCAGGAGCGGTGGATTTGCGATCTTCTGGAGCATCAGCTGCCTCCCACCAGGCGGCGCGTTGGAGGCGGACCCCTCCGGTCCTCCGCGGCTTCCCTTCTTGTACTCGCGGCCACCGTCCGCGCAAAGCAGCGGCGCGGCCTGCCATCCAACGTTTGCCATCGCGTCGCGGGCCTGCCACGATGGCCGAACGGTTGATCCGTTTGTATTAATCGGCACACAATCCGTGGGATGCGAGTCCAGCCCAGCAGTATGTCTGCCACCGAGCGAACGTCGCCAGCGACGATCGCGAAAGGAGTACGTTTGGCCACGAGGACGCACACCTCCTCGATCGACGATACGGCGATCGAGACCCTGCTCGCCGGTGACGCGCGCGCGCGGAGTCTCCCGCCCGTGGCCATCGTGATCGCCGCCTACAACGAAGAAGGCGCGATCGGGCCGGTCGTCGAAAGCCTGCCGTCGCGGCTCTGTGGCCTGTCTTCCGTGACCGTCGTGGTCGTCGACGGCGCAGACGACCGCACCGCGGAGGAAGCGCGCCGAGGTGGCGCCATCGTCTGCGATGTTCCGGTCCATCGCGGCCAGGGGGCCGCGCTTCGGCTCGGTTATCGGATCGCGCGCGAAGGCGGAGCCCGCTACATCGTGACCACCGACGCCGACGGCCAGTACGACCCGGCCGAGACGGAGGGCGTGCTAGAGCCCGTGGTCTCGGGGGCCGCCGACTTCGTGGCCGGCTCGAGGATCCTCGGCCGGGACGAGACCACCGACCCCCTGCGCCGGCTGGGCGTGAGGGTGTTCGCGGCCGTGATCAGCTGGCTCACCGGCCACGAGATCACCGATCCCGCGTTCGGCTTGCGCGCGATGCGCTCGGAGGTAACCGCCGCAATCGAGCTCCGGCAGCCGCAGTACCAGACGGCGGAGGTCATCATCAGCGTCATCGCCCGCGGCTTTCGGGCTGCCGAGCGGCCGGCGACGATGCGCCTCAGACGGGCGAGCGATACGAAGAAGGGCCCCAACCTGCTCTATGGGATGCGCTTCGCCCGTGTGATCGGCGCCACGTGGTGGCGGGAGCGCAAGACCGCGGCGCCCGCCCCCTCCGGGACAGGCAAGCCATGAAGATCCTGGTTCTGGGCGGCGACGGCTACCTCGGTTGGCCGACGGCGCTGCACCTGTCGAACGCGGGCCACGACGTGGCCGTTGCCGACAACTTCGTGCGGCGGCAATACGACCACGAGCTCGGCGTCGAGAGTCTCGTGCCCATCGAGACCTTACACACGCGTATCGCCGTGTGGCGAGAGAAGAGCGGCCGGGACATCAAGTGTTACGTCGGGGACCTCACCGATCCGTCGTTCACCTATCACCTCATCGGGGACTTCCGGCCTAACGCGGTGGTCCACTACGCCGAGCAACGCTCCGCTCCGTACTCGATGATCGACCGCAAACACGCCGTGTACACGCACAACAACAACGTCATCGGCAACCTCAACCTGCTGTACGCGATTGCCGAGATCGACCGGACCATTCACCTGGTCAAGCTCGGCACCTTGGGCGAGTACGGCACACCGAACATCGACATCGAGGAAGGCTGGCTCGAGGTCGAGCACAAAGGCAGAAGAGACCGAGTGCTCTATCCCAAGCGGCCCGGGTCCTTCTATCACCTCACCAAGGTGCACGACAGTCACAACATCGAGTTCGCCTGCCGCACGTGGGGCCTGCGTGCCACGGACCTCAACCAGGGAGTCGTGTACGGGCAGCAGACGGCGGAGACCGCGCTGGACGATCGGCTGGCCACGCGATTCGATTACGACGCCGTCTTCGGCACGGTGCTCAACCGGTTCTGCATCCAGGCCGCGCTCGGGCATCCGTTGACGGTGTACGGCAAAGGCGGGCAGACGCGTGGGATTATCGACATCCGGGACACCGTTCGCTGCGTCCAGCTGGCCTGCGAGAACTCAGCGAACCCAGGGGAGTTCCGGGTCTTCAACCAGCTCACCGAATCGATGTCCGTGGCCGACATCGCACGCACGGTTGCCCATTGCTGGCCGGAGCCGGTCACCATCGAGAACGTAGACAACCCCCGGGTCGAGGCCGACGGGCACTACTACAACGTCCGGCACACCGGGCTCGTCGAGCTGGGCCTGACGCCGACCCGGCTGTCCGATACGTTGATCGAGTCACTTCTGAAGATCGCGAAGCGGCACGCACACCGCGCGCGGCTCGACGCATTGCGCCCCGCCGTGAACTGGCGAACCGCGTTCCGCGGCGGGGACTGAGAAGCGCGCTCGCCGCAGCTTTCCTTTCACGCTCAGATCGCCCATCATGAGGAAGATGGGCGTTTTGCGTGCCGTGGACTCGATGTCGCCGGCGCCCGATGCGGCCCCGAGTGCACACATCTTGGCCCCGAGGGGGCTACCGGCGCCGCTCGCGGAGCCTCATCTTTCGTGCCCCCACGGGTGGACCAGGAACGGAGGTAGCGCCGAGTTGCTCCGAGCAAGCTTCGCGATTTTCGCAGCCATGGCCACGGGCGGCTGTGCCGGCATCTCCGGGCTCAACGAGTATTCCGGCGGTTGCACCGGGGGATGCGTGGATTCGGGCGCGACCACCTCCTCGTCCGGGGCGGATGCCACCTCCGACGCCACCGGCGACGTTGGCGACGTCGGTGATGCGGCGCAGGACGCGCCCAGCGAGGACGGGGTCGCCGGGGATGACGCTCGACCCGAGTCGGATGACGGTGCGAGTCCGGACTCCACCCCCGGAACCCCCGGGTGCGACGGTGCGAGCTGCTCGATGACGTTTCAATGCTCGAAGGGCGGGTGCAATCATGCAGGCGGGGTCTGCGCAGCGTCCGAGGGGTGCTACTGCACGAGCGACGGACAGTGCAACAGCGGGAAGTGCGTCTCCGCTGCCGGGCGAAATGACGTCTCGTGCGGATCACGCTGTACGGGGTCCGGCACGGCGGACGGCTTTCAGTGCATGCTCGGTAGTCCTGGCATCCCGGCATCGTGCTCCGTGACGGGCTTCGCTTATATGCCGTCGAACCTGAGCGCGGCGCAGCTGTCGGCTCTGTCTCCGGTCGCCGCGGTCAATCTCACCTGCGCCGGGACCGTGACCTTCAACGGCTCGGCGTGGAGCGGATCGACGTGCGGGCAAGCGCTCCCCGCCCCGAGCAGCATCAGCCAGTCGGGCGGGCCGATGGTCGACGTGCTCGCATTCGAGTCGCTGACGATCGCGAGCGGGGTCACGCTGAACATCACCGGGTCGAGCGCGGTCGCGATCGTCGTGTTCGGGAACGTGACGGTGTCGGGGGTCATTCACGCGGACGGCTCGGCCGGCATCTCGAACAGCAGTACCCCCGGAGCGTCGGGGCCCGGCGGTGGCTACAGCTGCGGCAACAGCGCGGGTGGAGCCGGGGGGAGCGGTCACACGAGCGGCGGCGGCGGAGGGGGTGCTCAGACGGCCGGAGGAACGGGGGCCGGTGGAGTGGGGGGGACGGGAGGAAGTGCGGGCAGCGCGTTCTCGTCGGCGGCCACGAGCCCGTTGCGTGGCGGGTGCCCCGGAGGCGCCAGCGGCAGCTGGGCGTGCACCACCTCGGGGGGCGGCGGCGGCGGCGCGCTGCAGATTTCTGCCGCAGGAACGCTCACCGTCACCGGATCCATCTCGGCGACCGGGGGCAGCGGTGGGACGAGCACCTGCGCGAGCGCCGGTTGCGCCCCTGGCCCCAACCACACGTTCGGCGGCGGCGGGGGCGGCGGGGGGTCGGGCGGAACGATCGTCCTCGAGGCGCCTACGGTAATGAACTCGGGGTCGGTCACCGCCAGCGGAGGTGGTGGAGGCAACCCCGATCAGAGCCTCATGGAGCAGGGCATGGGCGGAGCAGGTGCCACGAGCTCTTCGCAGTCGGGCGTCACCGGGACGGGCTTCGTCAACAACGGCTGCGGCTCGGATGACGAGAGCGGAGGCGGAGGAGGAGGCGGGTACGGGCTCGTTTCGGTCAGCTCCGGCAAGCCTGGATCGTACTCGTGCGTGACCACGCTCTCGCCGGCGCCCGCGTGTGGCTCCGGTGGCGGCGCGTGCCTGTGTGTCTCGGACACGGACTGCTCCAGCGGCAAGTGTGTGAATGCAACGTCGCAATGCTCGGGCGCCTGCACGGGCTCCGGTTCACCGGACGTCGCCAGCTGCGCAAGTCTGGTCGCCCAGCCGTCGGACTAGAAAGCAGGCAAACGCCTCCCTCGTGGCGGCATGCCGACCGCGTGGGACGGCATGCGCTCCTGTAGTGAAGTGCGATGCCGTCATTGCGGCCCACTGGAGGTCTCGGTACGATCGGCGGCAATGGGGGACTAGCGACTCCGGCGAGGCCTCGCATCGCCGGACGCGATCCAATGAAGCCGAGACCCCGCTCCACAACCGTCCGCGGCACGCTGTGTCCGTCGGTGGCGCTCGGCGTACTCCTCACGAGCTCGGTGGCTCTGGCGCAGGAGAGCGGCGCCGCCGTGGCGGAGGTCCTGTTCCGCGACGGGCGTGCCCTCATGGCCGCAGGGGACCTGGGCGCCGCGTGCCCCAAGTTCGCCGAGAGCAACCGGATCGACCCGAAGCTCGGCACGCTGATGAACCTCGCCCTCTGCCACGAGAAGAGCGGGCGCACCGCCACCGCATGGGCCGAGTACACGCAAGCCGTTGGCCTCGCCCGGCGCGCTGGTCAGACGGATCGGGAGAAGGTCGCGCTTGCCCGCGTCGCCGAGCTCGAGCCGACGCTGCCGCGCGTCGCGATCGACGCGGACCCGAAGTCCGGCGCGGTCGTCGCCCTCGACGACCAGCCGGTCGGCCCGGCCGCCTACGGGACGCCGATCCCGGTCGATCCGGGGGCTCACGTCCTGCGTGCGAGCGCCGACGGCATGAAGCCGTTCGAGCGGTCGTTCCGCGTGGAGAAGGGGGCGCCCGTGACGACGCTGAAGGTGCCGGCGCTCGAGCCGGCCTCGTCGACCGCACCCGAACCGCAGACGGCGCTCGAGGCACCGCCCGCCTCGTCTGCAGCTCCGGCGTCCTCCACGACGCGAGCTGCCGGCTTCGTCGTCGGCGGGGTCGGCGTGGTGCTCGCGGGCCTCGGGGCGTACTTCGGGGCGGCCGCGTTCTCCGAGAAGAACACGGCCGCGAACAACTGCTACCCGACGTCCTGCACGCCGACCGGCACCAGCGCGACGAACGCGATGAGGACCGACGAGACGCTGTCCACGATCGGGGTGGCCGTCGGCCTCGGGGCCCTCGGGGCGGGACTCACCCTCATCCTGTGGAACCCGGGCGGTAGCTCCCGGGCGGCGAGTGCCGGCGGCGCGAGGCTCGCCGTCGGGCTGCGCGGGGTCGAGGGGCAGCTCTCATGGTGAAGGCGCGGCACCCGCTCCGGCGGCTGGGCGGCGTCGCGTGGGCGGTGTGCTTGGGGGGGGGCTCCCTGATCGTCGGCAATCCCCAAGGACGCCTCGTGCCCGCGGCGTGCTCGGGCACGTGTACCGGGACCACGGCCGCCAGCAGCTACGATTCCAACGATTGCCAGCTCCTCACCAGCAGATGACCGTCCCTGCGACACCGCGCATCGTCGGGCGCTACGCGATCTTCGACGAGATCGCGTCCGGCGGGATGGCGACGGTGTACCTCGGGCGCCTGATGGGGGCCGGGGGTTTCGCGCGCACCGTCGCGATCAAGCGCCTGCACCCTCAGTTCGCGCGGGACCCCGAGTTCGTCGCGATGTTCCTCGACGAAGCGCGCCTCGCCGCGCGCATCCGCCACCCGAACGTCGTCCCGACGCTCGACGTCGTCGCGTCGAAGGGCGAGCTGTTCCTCGTGATGGAATACATCCAGGGCGAGTCGCTCAGCCGCCTCGCGCGCGCGCTGCGGGCGAAGGGCGAGCGCGTGCCGATCCCCATCCTCCTGAGGATCATAGGCGACGCCCTCCAGGGCCTCCACGCGGCCCACGAGGCGCGCGACGAGCGCGGACTCTCGCTCGAGATCGTCCACCGCGACGTGACCCCGCAGAACGTCCTCGTGGGCGTCGACGGCGTCGGGCGCCTGCTCGACTTCGGCGTGGCGAAGGCGGCGGGCCGCGCGCACACGACGCGAGACGGGCAGATCAAGGGCAAGCTCGGGTACATGGCGCCCGAGCAGCTCATGGGCTCGGGCGTGACGCGACAGACCGACGTCTATGCGGCGTCCGTCGTGCTCTGGGAGATGCTCGCCGGTGAACGGCTCTTCTCGGGAGGGAGCGAAGTCGACGTCATCGCCAAGCTGCTCAAGCGCGACGTCAAGCCCCCCAGCGCGTACGCGCCGGAGGTGCCAGCTGCCCTCGACGAGGTCGTCATGCGGGGCCTCGCCGCCGATGTAAAGGAGCGCTTCGCGACGGCGCGCGACCTCTGCATCGCGCTCGGCGGCTGCGGCCTGCAGGAATCGGCGGGCATCGTGGTGGCCGAATGGGTCGCGGGGCTCGCCACCCAGGCGCTCGCCGAGCGCTCGGCCAAGATCGCCGCGATCGAGACCCAGACGGACACGAGCATCCAGATCCTCGCGCCGCACGCGTCGACGCCCCCCCACGCGAGCCACTCGGAGGCGAAGCCCCACTCGGCGACCGTCGAGACGCTCCCGCCAGGGGCCGCCGCAAGCGAGGCCGGGGCAGAAGACTCGAACGTCACGATCAACGCCACCGCGATCCAGCGCAAAGTTCGTGTCCGCGTCCTGGGGGTCGGTATGGCGATCGTCGCCGGCGTCATGGCCGTGATCTTTGCCTTTGTCCGGTTCGGCGCCGCTCCAGAGAGGGCGCACGCCGTACCTGCGAGCCCGTCGTCCGTGGCCTCGCCCGCCTCGTCTCCTTCCCTCATCCCGGCGCCTCCGCCCATCGACACGTCGCCACCCGTCGCTCCCGCGCTCGCCTCGTCCGAGTCGGCCGCGGCCCCCACGCAGACCCCCAGGCCGTCGGGACTCCGCGCGGTCGCGCCGGCTCTGCAACGGGCCACCCCGGCGGGAGCCAAGCCGCCGCGCCCCACGCCCCCATCCGCGCATTCTGCGAGCGGCTACGTATTCGACCAGAGAGAATGAACGTCGTGCGTGCCGTGGATGCGTGTGGGCGGTGTCAGGCAAAGCGCAGCTGCGAGTCTGCACGCGCGGCGCCCTCGTGCTCGAGGAGCCATCGCTTTCGCTCGACGCCGCCGCCGTAGCCGGTGAGCGAGCCGTCGGCGCCGATGACCCGATGGCACGGCACGACGATGCCGACGGGGTTCGCGCCGTTGGCAAGCCCCACGGCGCGCACGGCCCTCGGGTTGCCGATGCGCGCCGCGAGGTCGCCGTACGAGCACGTCTCTCCGCAGGGGATCTTGCGCAGCGCCTTCCACACGCGGCGCTGGAAGTCTGTGCCGTCGAAGGTCACGGGCAAAGCGTCGATGGCCCCGAGATCGCCCTTGAAGTAGGCGCGAATCGGGGCCGTGAGGCCGCCGGGGTTCTTCTTCGAGACGAACGCGAAGCCCTGCGATGCCATCTGCCGCTCCATGCGCGCGTGGCCGTCGGTGAACCCTACGGCGCGGAGGCTTCCGCCTGCATCGACGACGATGGCGAGGCGCCCGACCGGCGTGTCGATGTGGTCGATGAACAGGATGGCCGTGTCATCCATGGGAGGCCTCCTCGTTGTCGCGGGACGCGCCCGCCGCGGTCCACAGGTGCTGCGCGGCGTACGCGCGCCAGGGTCGCCATCGCTCGGCGCGCCGTCGAAGCTCGTCGGGGCTGGGCGGGCGCTGCCCGCGGATCGCCGCTCCACGCAACAGGACGACGTCGGGCGCAGGAAAGGCGTCCGGCTCGCGCGCCGCCCGCAGGGCGATGTACTGGGCGGTCCACTCGCCCACCCCGTGAACGGCGCGCAGCCGGGCCACGGTGTCGTCGACCGTATCGAGCGGGTGAAAGAGCGACGAGTCGGCCAGCGCAGCCCCCGCCAGAGCGACGAGCGTCTGCCGGCGCGACCCCGGGACGCCCAGCGCGGAGAGGTCCGCGTCGGCCACCTGACGCGCCGTGGGAAAGAGCCGGGTCAGGCCCGGCTGCCCGGTGGTCTCGGGCCCCAGCTGCGTGCCGCAGATCGCGACGAGACGCGCCCCGAGACGCCGTCCCGCCTCCACGGTCACCTGCTGACCCAGGATGGCGCGCACCCCGAGCTCGAACCCGTCCCACGCTCCTGGAGCGCGCAGACCGGGTCTCTCGGCCACGAGCGGCGCGAGGAAGGGATCCCCGGCGAGGTGGGCGTCGATGGTCGATACGTCGGCGCCGAGGTCAAACGCGTGGCGGATGCGCTCCACGACCAGCGGCAGCAGGCGCACGTGCGAGCACCGAATCGTCGCTTGGAGGCTGTGGGCAAGGGGCAGGTGACTCACGGCGACGGTGGCGACGCCGCCTTCCGAATCGCCCTGCCGCGAGGCGCCGAGCAGCAACGTGCGGACGTAGCTGCCTCCGTCGACGCCCTCGCCTCGCTCCACTCGCTCAACTCCATCAATGGCGCGCGCGCTGAGGTAGCCGAGCATCGCCGCCCAGTCGTACGGGGGGCGATACCGAAGCCGGACCGCGACCCCGTCGCCGGCGACCGATCCCTCGGGGAGCGCCGCCGCAGTCTTGCGACGCAAGGCGCTCGGCGGGCGCTGGAAGAGGTCGCGGAAGGTCTCGTTGAATCGGCGAACGCTCCCGAACCCTGCCGCGAGGGCGATCTCCCCCATGGGCAACCGCGTATCGACGACGAGCTGCTTCGCGAAGAGCACGCGGCGCGTCTGTGCCACTGCGATGGGAGAGGCGCCGAGGTGCTGCTGGAACAAGCGCCTCAGCTGGCGACCTCCGACGCCGAGGCGCTCGGCCAGCGCATCGACGCTGTCGTCGTCCTCGTCGAGCTCCCCCTCGGAGATGAGCGCGAGCCCGCGCGACACGGTGTTCGACGTACCCCGCCACGACCCTTGGTCAGGCGCCGTCTCGGGCCGGCACCGCAAGCAAGGACGGAACCCCGCTTCCTGCGCGGCGGCCGCCGTCGGATAGAAGCGGCAGTGCTCGGGCTTCGGCGGTCGCGCCGGGCAGATGGGTCGGCAGTAAATCCCCGTCGACGTCACCGCCACGAAGAAGCGCCCATCGAAGCGCTCATCGCGCGTCTTCAAGGCTCGGTAGCATGCGCGAGGATCCAGCACGGCGGTCGAGAGGGAACCTACTCTCCGGAGCCGGGCCGCGCTCGCGGTTTTCGGACGTCAATGGGAGAGGCTCGCACCGGCGGAGCGCCACGATAGTCCATCGAGCGGACGTCGCTGCAAAACAACGTATCCTCGTCGCCATGACCACGGACCTCGGCGACGCCCGCTACATCAACATCCTGAGCTTCAAGCGCGACGGCGGGGGCGTCCCCGTGCTCGGAGGACTTCACCATGAGTACCGCGCCACAGCATGAGCCGCGGACGACCAAAGGAGCCAACACAGGTGGGAGCGACGCTCATGGCGGCGAGTCTTCCGTGGTGGAAGCGCCCTTCTGTTACGCGACCGCGGCGCAACGGATTATCGAACCAGCGCCGCGATCTCCGCGTAGTCCCCATCCTCAACCGCCCCCTCGATGAAGCACCGCACGTGTCCTTCCGGATCGACGAGCGCATGCTCGGGCAACTCCGGCGCGCTCTTCATTCGTAGACTCGTCATCCACGCGTTCCGCGCTCGCCCATCGGGCAACCACAGCGTGCTCCGCAACCCGTCGGCTGGCTGCTGCTCGAGAAACGCGTCGAGCTGCCGCGCATCGTCGTCCAGGGACACGAAGACGAGCGAGATGGGCGACTGCGCGCTCGCCAGCCGATCGCGCCACCCGAGCAGCCGCGGGATCTCCTCTTTGCACGGCTTGCACCACGCCGCCCAGAAGTTGATCCATGTCCACCGCCCGCGCCGCGTGGGCCGCGTTCCGGCGAGCACAGGCGCTCCCGCCGCCTCGGCGTGCGAGGTCGCCACCTTGGAGAGTGTCCGTCCCTGGGCGTTGCCATCCCCCCCGCACAGACCGTGGGCACGCGGACCCCGCGCGGGAGGCGCTGTAACCTGCGCGTCGGGCGCGCCTGGCGCCACCGTCGGCATGCTGCCGGTCGCGATCACCTGCTCCGCGCGCTCGACCGTCGCCTCCGGTGCCCCCTTGTCGCAGGCGACAGCGCACGCCGCGCACGCGAACGACCGCAGCGCGAGCGCTGCCAAGCTCCGGGTCGTCCCGGTCAGAGTCGGCAATCGACCCACGATACGAAGGCGCTCCGGTTGATCGCTTCGGGCGTGCAGCGCTTGTCCGAGTGCGAATTGGGCCATTCGCAATAGGTCTTGTCGAATTGGGCGAACTCGCTGCCGAGCCACAGCAGGCCGACCTGCTTGTCGAGCTCGGGGTCCTGGGTCGCATCTTTCAGATGGATCATGACGGAGTTCGCGCGCTTGTGGGAAAGCGCCCTGTTGCCCTCCGTCGTCCCGTCCTTCGACGCGCGGGCAACCACGAAAAAGTAGCGCGCGCCCTTGCGATCGTCCCAGCGCCCATCGAGAAGCTTTCGAGCGGCATCGTCGAGGACGTCCGAGCCTTCCTCGAAGAGAATGACCGCGCCCCGCTCCTTGAGCGGCGCGAAGAGCTCGTTGAAGTCGGGTCCGCTGATCGACGCGAAGGTCTTCACGTCCGCAGGCTGGCACCCGCGACGCTGCTCGGTGCCGACGAGCCCACACGCGTTGATCACGCGCTGCAGGACCTCTTTGAAGGCCGGCGTGCAGTAGGCCACCTCGGCGTCGTCGGCCACGGCGACCTGCGCGCGCGCCGACTCCTCCGGATGCTCGAGCCGATCCTTGGCCCCGTGCACCATCGCGCCGACAGCACCGGTAACGACGAGCACTAGCGCGGTCGCGACGGCCACCGCCACGATCGCCGTCCGCTTCGGCCCCGCATCGAGGAATGCGCGCGCCTTCGCGAAAGGATTCGGCGGGCTCACGGCAGCACCTCGGGGGCGAGCTGGGCCAGGGTGTACTTCATCCCGAGATCCGTATCCTCGTCGCAGATGCGCTGGTCGCCCAGGAACATCTGCGGAGTCGAGACGGCGATATGGTTGTTCGCGGCAAAGTGGAGGTGCTGGTTGAGGCGCGTCGCGGCGGCGGGGCTGACGGCGCAAGCCGACACGGTGTCGCCCCAGCGCTCGGTGATCTTCGTGAGCAGGGCCTGGCTTCCTTGCTTGCCAGCCTCTTTGAGCACGTCCTGCCGATCATAGGACCACTCGAGGATGGCCCTGGCCTTGTCGTCACCGCCGCACAAGACGGCCTTGGCCATCAAACACGCCCCCGGGTGCAAGGCGCGATCGAGCATCCAGTTGCACTCGCTGTCGAGCGGGAACATCACCAGGGTCACGTTGAGCCGCTCGAAGACCCCCTCGTCGACGAGTCGATCGTGAAACGACCGGCACGTGGGGCAGAGCGGGTCTTCGAAGAGCACGACACCGCGGGTCGGGTGAGCGGTCGGGAGCTTGAGCAGGCTGTTGTGAGGCTCGCCCGTGACCGCGAGCTTGCCGCACTTGGCGAGAAAGGGCCGGTAGTCGGGCAAGCTCCCCGCATACGCGACCGCGGGCAGGGCGGTGGCGACGCCGAGCCCGGCGAGCCAGAGCGCGGCGTGCACCCAACCCCCGCGGCGGCTCCCACCGTCGATCGGCGCGAGCAAGCGTTGCTCGCGGTCTTCCGCACGCCACGCGAGCGCGGCGCACACCGAAAGGACGAGGGACGACACGTAGATCCCCACGCACAGCTTGCAGAACCCGTGCAGATGCAAGACCGTGACGAAGAACATCGCGATCGACGCGCCGAGAGGCGCGAGAGACGCCGCGGCGAAGAACGGGTGCGCCCCCCGGGCGACGTGCAGGCGCGTCAGCGCCAGGTACAGCCCGAAGGCGACGAAGAAGGCGAACGCTCCCATCGCAAAGAGCGAGATCGGCACTCCGCCCCAGAACGTCGCGCGCAAGACCGCCGAGTACGCGCTGAAGAGGGCCGCCTTGCAGGGATTGTCGCCGTCGCTCGAAGCGGGCAGCCCCGGGATGAAACTGCAGTGAACGGCGTGCACACGCCGGTCGAGTTGCTCGGCGTAGTCGTAGGTGGAGTACGCCGCGAAGACGAGGCCGAGCGCTGCAGCGATTGCCGCGACGAGGGCGAACGTCGTTGCGGAAAGCTGCCTCATATCCGCCATCCTACGCCGCATCCTGGGGCGATGGTCCCGGCCTCCGTGAGGGGGATGACCGCCCCCGGGCCGGCCTCTCCGAACCCAGCCACGGCGCACACGGGCCGATTCACCGGCCCAGTAAGGACGCGGTGATCGCCGATCTTCGGGAAAAAAGCAGGAGGGCGCCCATCAAGTCAGATCGTTGCCCTTGCGGGTGACGGACCGCTCCACCGAGGCCGGCGTCGAGCCTACGCTCCCCGGTATGACCGAATCG
>Ga0209415_10003091_pt1 | contig 31008 bp, 28 predicted proteins | sample PeaSoiSIISIP2007_FD_187696 | JGI IMG/M metagenome (GOLD analysis project Ga0209415, IMG submission 187696) | Peat soil microbial communities from Weissenstadt, Germany - SII-SIP-2007 (SPAdes) (version 2) | ecosystem: Environmental > Terrestrial > Soil > Wetlands > Peat | place: Germany... | reverse complement strand
TCCTGCGCTGGGGCACCGAGCAGCAGCAGCAGCAGTGGCTGCCGGGGATCCTCAACGCCGATGTCCACTGGTGCCAGGGGTTCACCGAGCCCGAGGCCGGCTCGGACCTGGCCAACCTGCGCACCGCGGCCATCGCCGACGGCGACGTGTACGTGGTCACGGGTCGCAAGATCTGGATCTCCACCGCCCACCTGGCCAAGTGGGGGCTGTTCCTCGTGCGCACCGACCCCACCGCCATCGAGCGGGGGGCGAAGCACGAGGGGATCACCGCCCTCATCGTCGACATGGAGCTGCCGGGCATCGAGGTGAACGTCATCCGCGACATCACCGGCGGCGAGCTGTTCTGCGAGGTCACCTTCGACGCCGCGCGCGTGCCCCAGGCCTACCGCCTGGGCGAGGAGGACCAGGGGTGGAACGTGGCCATGGGCACCCTGGCCAACGAACGGGTGGGCACCTCGGGCCTGTCGGTCACCATGCGCATCGAGCTCGACAACCTCATCGCCACCGCCCGCGAGCACAACCCCGACGCGCTGGCCGACCCCGGGATCCGCGAGCGCATCGCCCGGGTGTGGACGCAGCTCGAGCTGACCCGGCTGCTCAACGCCCGGGCCCTGTCGAAGATCCTGAAGGGCGAGAAGAACTGGCCCGAGGTCCCCCTGGCCAAGCTGCAGTGGAGCTACCTGTCCCAGACCATCGCCGAGCTCGGCGTGGACGTCCTCGGGCCGACCGGCGTCCTGGCCAAGGGCGGCCCCGACGCCGTGGGCAAGGGGCACTGGAGCCACAACTACGTCTGGCAGCGCTACACCTCGATCGGGGCGGGCACCACCGAGGTGCAGAAGAACATCATCGCCGACCGCGCCATCAAGATGCCCCGCCGCTGAGGGCGCCGCCCGCCGCCCGTGGTCACCGGCGGCGCCTGACCACCAGCCGCGCCGGGCTGCGCGGGGGCGGAGGGTCGAACGCCGTGCGCGGCGGTGCCCACCCCCGCTCCACGCTGAACACGCCCGCCCACCGCCGCGCCCCGGGCGCGCCGTCGGCCTCGAAGCGGCGCGCCACGTGGCGCGCCACGATCAGGTCCGCCCGCACGAGCCGGCTGCCGGGGGCCACCAGGCGCCGCACGAGGGCGGTCGTCAGCCCGAAGGGGGGGTTCGCCACCACCTTGAACGGGCGGCGGGGCAGGCGGAGGTCGGCGGCGTCGACCTCGACCACCACCACCGCCGACCCGTAGCGGCGCCGACCCGTAGCGGCGCCGCAGCGCGCCGGCGCGCTGCGGGTGCAGCTCCACGGCGACGACGCGGGCCCCGCTGGCCACGAGCGCCTCCGTGAGCGCACCGTCGCCTGCGCCCACGTCGACGACCAGTTCGCCGGGGCGTACCTGGGCCTCGGCCACGAGGCGCCGGGCGCAGCCGCTACCGAGCCGGTGCCACCCCCAGCGCGCCCGGGAGTACCCGGACACCGCGCACCATGACCGTGCATGTCGTCACGGCGGTCGTGCTACGCCCCACCCGCACCGGGGATCGGCGGCGCCCACCACCTGCCCTTCTCATATTTCTTGACAGACATATAACCTATAGAGCATATTCAGGGGATGACCTTCGCCGTGCTGGCCGAGCCGTCCCGGCGGCGGATCCTCGACCTGCTGCGCGACGGGGAGCGGTCGGTGGGGCAGCTCGTCGCCGACCTGCGCCTCAGCCAGCCCGGCGTCTCCAAGCACCTCCGGGTGTTGCGCGAGGCCGGGCTCGTCGAGGTGCGGGCGGACGCCCAGCGCCGCCTGTACCACCTGCGACCGGGGCCGCTCGCCGAGGTCGATGCCTGGATCGAGCCCTACCGCCACTTCTGGTCGGCCCGGCTCGACGCCTTCGAAGCCCACCTCGACGGGAAGGACTGAGCCATGGACGCAACGTTGCTGCGCGACGGGGACCGGTACGTGCTTCGCTTCGAACGGCACCTCCGCCGTCCCGTCGAACGCGTGTGGCGGGCGGTGACCGAGCCGTCCGAGCTCGCCCACTGGTTTCCCGGCGCGGTCGAGATCGACCTGACGGTCGGCGGCAAGGCCACGTTCACCCAGCCGGGCTTCGAGGTCGATCCCGAACTCGTCCCCACGAGCGGGCTGGTCACCGAGCTCGACCCGCCGCGCCTGCTCGCCTTCACGTGGGGCGACGATCTGCTGCGCTTCGAGCTCGCACCCGAGGCGCAGGGGTGCGTCCTCGTCTTCTCCCACCGCTTCGAGAACCGGGCCAGCGCGCCCCGCTCGGCCGCCGGATGGAACGTCTGCGTCGACGCGCTGGTGGCCACCACAGACGGCGCGGTGCAGGGCCCGGCGGACGCCGCCGCCGAGGGGGCCGTGTCCTGGATCCGGTACCACGAGCGCTACCGCGACGAGCTCGGGTCGGACGGGACCTACACCCGCGACGGCGACACCGCCGTGCTGCGCTTCGAGCGCGTCCTCGAGCGTCCCGCAGGCGACGTGTGGGACGCCCTCACCCGGCCCGACCGCCTGCGCCAGTGGCTGGCCGATGCGGCCGTCGACGCCACTGAAGGCGGCCGGGTCGTGCTGCAGTTCGACAACCCTCCCGGTTACGAGGTGAGCGGGACCGTCACGCGCGTCGACGCCCCGCACGTGCTCGAGTACACGTGGACGGGCCCGGGCGAGCCGGACGGCACCGTCAAGTGGCAGCTGATCCCGGCGGGCGATCGTTGCATCCTCCTGTTCACCCACACCGTGCACGGCCACTGGGACGAGGCCGGCACCTTGGCCGCCTGGCACGTGCACCTCGCCCTCCTGGCCACGTCGCTCGCCGGCCTGCCCACGTGGCCCTTCCCCGATACGCGCTGGGGGGAGCTGCACGAGCGGTACGCGCAGAGCACCCGCTGACCGCCCGTGGGGCGCGGCCACGGAGGTGTTGGCACACCGAGGGCCGCCCGCCCCGAGCATGTCGTGGCGGGCGGCCCTCGCGCGTTCTCGGTGCGCCGCGCCCTACCCGGCGGTGGCGGGCACCGGGCGCTCCCCGGCCATCGCCGGCACGGGCACGGGCACGGGCGCCGGTCCGGGCGCCCCACCGTCTCCCTCCAGGGCCCGGTCGACCTCCGGGGTGTGCTTCTGCGGCGAGAGCATCGAGGCCTCGAGGTCCATCTCGATCTCGGCCAGGATCCCCCGGTTGCGCCGGCTCACCGTGAACAGCCACCCCGAGCCCACCAACATGTAGGCCAGGAAGATGTACGGGAACACGTCCACGGGGAACGGCGGCACCGGGTAGAAGCTGCCGAAGGTCGGCACCAGCAGGAAGAGGCAGGCCAGGCACGTGACCACCACGTGGACGGGGCGCAGCTCCCCGCGCTTGCGCAGGTACACGGGGGCGGCGATGGAGATGAGGAAGTACGCCGTGAGGAAGCCGAAGGCCGCCAGCGTCCCGGCGTCGCCGAAGGTGGTGAGCGGGTTGGTGAAGATCTCGAGCACCAGCGGCACCGTCACCATCACGGCGATGTACACGGTGATGGCGACGTGCGGCGTCTGGTTCTCCCGGTGCGCCCGGCCCAGGTGCTTGGGGAACACCATGTGCTGGGCCATGGGGTAGATGATCCGGGATCCGGCGTTGAGGCAGGACAAGGTGAGGGAGAAGAAGCTCACCATCGCCCCCAGCGCCACCGGGATCCGGAAGGCGGTCACCCCGTAGAGGCGCGAGAGCACGGTCAGGGGGGCCGAGATGTTGGCTAGCGACGTGCCGGCGTGGCGCGTGCCGAACACCTCGACGTAGCTCATGAACACCATGAACGCCCCGGTGATGAGGAGGCTGCAGATCACCGCCCGGGGGACGTTCTTGAGCGGCTTCTTCGCCTCGCTGCCCAGCGTCGTGGCGCTCTCGAAGCCGACCAGCGAGAAGATGCAGACCACGACGGCCAGGCTGAGCCCGTGGAGCCCCATGCCCTTCACCTTGAGCTGGTCCGTGTCGACGGAGATCCCGTGCTTGAACAGCACGACACCGGCCAAGCTCAGGATGCAGGCCACGGACAGGCACTCGAGCACCAGCGTCAGGATCGATGACACCCGGATGTCCTTGTAGGCGATGAACCAGCACACCGCCGCGCTCAGGAGGAAGAAGAACACGGGCGCCACCGTGGTCTTCAGGCCGATGGCCGACAGGAACTGCGCGGCGAAGATGGAGAACCCGGTCAGCCCGGCGATGCCGATGAACAGGTAGGACCAGATGAGCGTCCACCCCGAGAGCACACCGGCCGTCGGTCCGAGCCCCCGTCCCGTGTAGCCGTACATCGACCCGGCAAGCGCAGAGCGCTTGGCGAACTGGTTCAGGCACAGCACGACGAAGAGCAGCATCACCGTGCCGAACGCGTAGGACAACCAGGTGCCCTGGCCGGCGTCGGCGAACGCCAGGGGGATGATCAGCACGGCTGTCATGGTGGGCGAGATCACGGCAATGGACTGCGCCAGCACAGCGGGGAAGCCCAGCGCGTGTCTCCGCAGTCCCGGATGGCTGCCGGACGGAGCCGGCGGTGTTCGCAAAGCGGTCGTCTCCATGGCGCTCAGCGTCCTCTCTTCTCGGTATGGGCCAACGTGAATTGCATCCATGGCTCACTTTCAAGGAGCGCAACGGTCGATACAAGCGTTGGCGCGTTACGGCCCATTAAGCCCTCATATCGTCCGTGTTTCGGACCGATGCCGTGGCGTGCACGACGCCAACACGGCGCGGCGCCGTCGGCACGACGCGACAGCGCACGCGGGCGCGCCGGCACGACGCGACAGCGCACGCGGGCGCGCCGGCACGACGCGACAGCGCACGCGGCACGACGCGACAACACCGGCGACGGGCGGCGACGGCACCCGCGCAGCGACCGGCCCGTCCGAACGCACGGTTCCCACGGCGACGCGCGGCGAACGCTGCCCGCGCCGGTCACCGGCGCGGCCGGCGCCGTCAGGCAGGCCGCGGCGAGCGCGGCGGCGGTGCTAGGAGGTGAACACGCCCTCGGGGAACGATTGGTCCTCGAGCAGCAGGTCCTCATAGAACGCGCCGAACCCCCGATCGGGGTGGGCGATTGCGATCTCGAGGACCCAGAGATTCGGGTTCGGGCGGAAGGCGACATCGGCCAGCGGCCCGTCGTAGTGCGCGGAGTGCGGATAGTCGGAGAGGCGGTGGCCCGAGAGGTCCAGGTTCAGCTTCCATCCGAGATCCCCGGCCGCCTTCTGCGCATAGTGGTAGAGGTCCACGCCGGTGAACTGCTCGTCGAACCACACGCGCCGCACGTCCTCCCAGATGCTGCGGACGTCGCGCTTGGCCCGGTGGTGGTCCGGATCGTCGCCGAAGACGAAGGTGTCGCCGGCGTCGCCCTCGCAGTCCCGGAAGATGGGGCCGATGTCGACGAAGAAGATGTCGTTCTCCTGCAGGACCACGCCCGGCTCGGAGCGCTCCATGAAATCCTTCGTGGTGTTCGGACCGCAGCGGACGATGATGTGGTGCCACCCTCGCCGCATCCCGAGGGACGTGAGGATGGTTCGGGCCACCGCCTTGGCCTCTTCCTCGGCCATGCCCACCTTGACCCGGTCGGCGATCATGTGGACGGCGCGCCGCGTGCGGGCCCGCACGTAGAGGAGCTCTTGGAGCGAGAACCGCGCACCGGTGGCCTCGATGCTCTGCATGTCCGTGGCCGACGTCATGTCATGTCCTCCTCGTGGATCCTCGGGTGTTGCTAATGGGTGCCCTGCACATTGCGCGCGTCCCTGGCCGCCACCAACAGCACCTCGGCGGGCCGTCCCTGCGCACCGAGACGGTGCGGGCGCTCGGCGTCGAAGTGCGCGCTCACGCCCGGCCCGAGGTGGTGGACCTCGCCGTCGTATTCCAGGCGGAGGATCCCGGCGAGCACGTAGAGCCATTCCTCGCCGCGGTGGTGCGCCGGGGACGTGAGGGGGCGGTCGGGCTCGACGGTGACACGCATGGCCTCGAGCGCCGATGAGCCGGCGTACCCGCTGCACGGGGCGAGGGAGAGCCCCTTCGAGTCGTGGCGCTCCACAGCCTCGGTGAAGATGGCCAACGGGCTGGCGTCGGGATTCTCCCCGAGCAGGACGCTCACCGGTGTGCCCAGGGCCTCCGACAGGGCGAGGAGGGCGGCGATCGAGGGTTGGCGCTCGGCGGACTCGAGCCGCGACAGGTGCGCCTTGGACAGCCCCGACAGCTCCGCCGTCTGGTCGAGGGTGAGGCCGATCCCCTCCCGGGCGGCCCGCAGGCGCTCGCCGATGGAGACGAGGAGGGCCTCGGTGTCGGGAGCCATGGGCTTCACCTTAGAGAGACGTTGCCTATGAGACAACACGAGTTGCCAGATTTAACACCGCCGAAACGTCCCGCCCCCCGGATGCCGCCGTCTCGGGCGCCAGGGCCCGGGGCTACCGCTCGACCAGCTGCTCCCGGTCGGGGCTGGCCACGAGCTCGGCGAAGCGGGTCACGACCCGGGTGCGGTGCGGCTCCAGGGCCCGGAGAGCCTCCGGGCTCCGGGAGGCGATGGCCTCGGGGGTGGTGCCCGCCGGCATGGCGTCCTCCCCGAAGGCACCCAGGAAGGCGGCGACGGCGCGCTCGTCGACCTCCAGGTGGAATTGGAGGCCCCAGGCGCGCGCACCGACGCGGAACGCCTGTCCCCGGTAGCGAGCGCTGGCGGCCAGGTGCACCGACCCGGCGGGGAGGTCGAAGGTGTCCGAGTGCCAGTGCAAGACGGCCAGCCGGTCGGGCAGTCCACCCAGGAGCGGGTCGTGGTGGGCATCCTCGGTCAGCTCGACCGGCCCCCACCCGATCTCGGGACCGGCGGCGCCGCTGAGCACCCGCCCACCGCCGGCCAGGGCCAGCAGTTGTGCCCCCAGACACACCCCGAGCGTGGGCACGGCGCGCCGCACCGCGTCGGCGAGCAGGTCGAGCTCCGCCCGCCGCGAGGGGAACCCGGCGTCGGCCCGGGCGGACATGGGACCACCCATGACCACGACACCGGCGAGACCGGCGGCGTCGGGCGGCAGGGGCTCGCCGGCGAAGACCCGTCGGACGTCCAGCGCCACCCCGGCGGCGCCGAGCGCGTCACCGATGGCATAGGGGCGTTCGGGCTCCACGTGCTGCACGACCAGACACGACGGCACGGAGTCGAACGGGTTCGCGTGGCGCGCGGACATGGACCGAAACTAGCCCCCCGCCCCCCCGGTGCCGACCATCGGGCACCACGGCGGGCACCTCCACCCGGTTGCCCAGGGACGGCGGGGCTATGCCCCGGTGGACGCCGGTCCCAGGCGCTCGAGGCGGCCGTCGGGGTCGTAGTAGAGCTCCTGGCGCGCGATGCGCCCGTCCCGGTAGCGATACAGCACGACGTAGAGGGACCGCAGCCGGTCCTCGCCGAGGTCGAAGTCGAACGCCACGCGGACGTACGCGCCTGCGCCGGCGATCAACGCGCGCTGCGCGCTGCGGTACGCGATGGCGCCCACCGCGGCGATCGTCAGCTCGATGAACGCCAGCGTCTGCTCGAGCCCCTCGACGTGCGGGGGCCACCCGAAGAGCCGGGTCGTCGGGCTCACGTACACCACGTCGGCCGCGTAGAGGTCCCGGGCCCGCGAGATGTCGTGGGCGGCGAAGGCGTCGGCGAACACGGCCTCCTGGGCGTCGAGGGCCTCGAGCGAGATCGGGTCGCCGGCGTGCTCCTTCTGGCTCACCGGCGCGACACCGACGCCGCACCGACCTCGCCACGGGCCGTGTCGGGCACGCGCCGGCGCGCGCTACCCGGCGAGCAGGACGCGCAGCTCATAGTCCGCCAGCCGGGCGCGCCCGCCGAGGGCGCTGATCTCGAGCAGGGCCGTCACCCCCACCACATGGGCCCCCGCCCGGCGCAGGAGCCCCGCCGTCGCCGCCACCGTCCCCCCGGTGGCGATGACGTCGTCGACGATCAGCACACGGTCGCCCGGCGCCACGGCGTCGAGGTGCATCTCCAGGGTCGCCTCGCCGTACTCCAGGACGTACGCCTCGGCCATGGCGGGCGCCGGGAGCTTTCCCACCTTGCGCACGGGGATGAGGCCGGTGCCGAGCGCGTAGGCCACGGGGGCCCCCATGATGAACCCGCGCGCCTCGATGGCCGCCACCTTGTCGACCACGCCGTCGAACGCCGCTGCCATCCAGCCCACCACGTCGGTGAAGGCGTCCGGGTCGGCGAGGACGGGCGTGATGTCCTTGAAGACCACGTCGGGTTCGGGGAAGCCGGTGACCTCGCGCACGAGCCCGGCGACGCGGGCGCGCAGCTCGCGGTCGACCTCGGCCTCCGACGGTTCTGCCACGGCGCGAGTCTGGCACCGCCCGCGTGCGGGGGCGCACGCCCCCGGGGCCGGCGACGGCGCCGGGCGGGTCAGATCCCGTACAGGGTGGCCGCGTTCTCCCCGGCGATCAGCCGGCGCGCCTCGGCGGGGAGCGGGGCGAGCGCCTCGGCGAGCTCGTCGGTGACCCCGGGGAACACGGCGTCGGGGTGCGGGTAGTCCGATGCCCACACGATGCGGTCCGCCCCGCACAGCGGCGAGCCCGCCGTGAAGGCCAGCGCCGACTCGTCGGGGTCGAAGCTGATGTAGCACTGGCGACGGAAGTAGGCCGAGGGCTCCTGGCGCAGGTCGGGCACGTCCCACCCGAAGATCTCGTAGTGGTGGTCGAGCCGCTCGAGCCAGGGCACGAGCCACCCGCCGCCGGCCTCCAAGAACACCACCCGGAGATCGGCGAACCGCTGGCACACGCCCCCGGCGAGCAGGAACGCCATCGAGCTCATCATGTCGAACGGGTTGGCGATGGCCTGGGTGAAGAAGATGTTGTCGATGGCGGCCGCCCCGGCATCGTCGGGCAGCGGGCTGGCCGAGGTGCGCAGCCGGTTGATGTGCAGGCCGACGCACGCCCCGGGCAGGTCGGCGGCGAGGAAGGGGTGCAGCCCGACCGGCAGGCCCGTGTCGCACGCCGCCGTCCACAGCGGGTCGTAGACGGCGTCGAAGAACGGCCGCCACTGCGCGGTGGGGTTGGGCCGGAGGAACACGCCCACGATGCCCGGCAGCGTGGCCACCCGGCGGATCTCGGCGGCGGCCAGCGCGATGTCCTGCTGGGGGAGCACGGCGACACCGAACAGGCGCCCGCCGCTGCCCCGGACGTGGTCCGACAACCAGTCGTTGTAGGCGCGGCACATCACCGCGGCGAACTGGGCGTCGGGGTGGCTCTGGATGCCGAGCAGCAGCGTCGGGTAGAGAACGGACTGCTCGATGCGGTCCGTGTCCATGTCCAGGAGCCGGGCGGGGGCGTCCCACGCCGCCGGGCGCACCTCGGTGTAGCGCAGGTCGCCGCGCTGGGCACGGGCCCGGTCGTCGGCCGACATCCCCGCCGTGCCCGCCAGTGCCATGTAGTTGGCGGGGTTGCGCGCCCCGTCCATCACCGCCCACTCGCGGCCCTTGGCGTCGGTCTCGATGTGCCACACGCGGTCCTCGAATCCCTCGGGCGCGAAGTCCCGGAAGCCGCTCGGGTGCTCGAGCACGTGCCCGTCGGCGTCGATGTACCGCAACTCGGTCTGCGTACCCGCCTGGTGCAGCGTGGTCGTCATCGGTCGCTCCTGTGGGGATCGAGCGCGCTCGTCGAGCGCCGCTTTGCGGTGGGGCCCAGCCCGAAGAACGCCCGGGCGTTCCCGCCCGCCACACGCGCCAGGGACCCGTCGGGCAGCCGCCCCTCGGCGTGCTCGCGCAGCTCCGCCGTGGCCCGGGGCCAGGCTCCGTCCCAGTGCGGGTAGTCGCTGGCGAACATGACGCAGCGGTCGCCGAGCAGCTCCACGACGCACGGCAGCGCGTCCTCGTCGGGCTCGCACGTGATGGTCACGTTCCCCGCCGCCACGTACTCGGCCGGGGGGCGCTGCCATCCGCCGGAGATCCAGTCGCCGCGCGACCGGAAGTGCTCGTCGAGACGGCCCACGAACCACGGCAGCCATCCCGCTCCCGCCTCCAGGAAGGCCACCCGCAGCGTGGGGTGCCGGTCGAACACGCCGCCGCTCACCAGGGCGGTCATGGCCGCCATCTGGTCGAAGGGGAAGCTCACGCAGTGGACCTGGATGTAGTTGTCGAACCGGTCGATGCCGATCTTGGGCAAGTGGATGCCCGGGGCGCCGTGGACGCCGAGCGGCATCTCGAGCCCGGCCGCCGCGTCGTAGAACGCGTCGAGGTCCCGGTGGTCGAGATTGCGGGCCTTGAGCGCCGGGGGCACCACCGTGCACACCAGTCCCAGCTCCTTGGCCTCGGCCATGACGTCCACGGCCACCTGGCCGTGCTCGACGGGGACGACGGCGGCGCCGTGCAGGCGGCCGCCGCTCTTGGCGCAGAACTCGGCGACCCACCGGTTGTAGAGGCGGGCGACGCCCTCCCCGAGCACCGGGTCCTCGAGGGTGGGCACGCACAGCCCGAAGCTCGGGAACAGGACCATCTCGGCGATGCCCTCGGTGTCGGCGTTGGCCAGCACCCCGTCGACGGTGCCAGGGTCGACGCCCGGTGCCTCGCTGAGCCCGTGCTGGGGAGGGCACCCGGCGCCCGGGCCCTCGTACTGAGGATACGGCCGGCCCTCGACGAGGACGCCGAGCTTGGTGTCCGTGCGCACCGTGACCTTGTCCGGATAGCGCTGCATCAGCTCGCCGAAGAACGCCGGCGACTCCACCACGTGCGCGTCGGCGTCGACGACGTCGAGGGCTACTGCCATCTACCGCTCCTTTCCCACGGGTGCGTCCGCGGCGTCGTCGAAGACGATGACGCTGCGGGCCACCTCACCGGCCTCCATCGCCCGGAAGGCGTCGCCCACGTCGTCCAGGGCGATCCGCCTGCTGACCATGCCCGCAGCGTCGATGGCGCCCCGGCGCACCAGGTCGACCAGCCGGGGGAAGTCGCGGTCTGCGTCGGTGGAGCCGTACACGCAGCCGATGACGGTCTTGGCGTCGACGAACAGCTCGAAGGCGGAGAACGACACCTGCTCCGCCGGGGACCCGGCGCCGACGAGCACCACCGTGCCGCCCCGGCGCGCGGCCCCGAACGCCGTGCGGATGGTCTGCGCGCGGCCCACCACCTCGAAGCTGTAGTCGGCGCCGCGCCCGGCGGTGCGGGCGCGCACGGCCGCCACCGCGTCCTCGGCCGATGCGTCGACGGCGGCGGTGGCGCCCAGGGCCACGGCCGTCTCCAGCTTGGCGGGCACCCGGTCCACGGCGACGATCTCCGACGCGCCGGCCAGGCGCGCCCCCTGGATGACCGACAACCCGACCCCGCCGCACCCCACGACGGCCACCGACGACCCCGGCGTGACCCCGGCGGTGTGCCACACCGCGCCCACGCCGGTGGCCAGCGCGCACCCCACCAGGGCGGCGAGGTCGAGCGGCACCGACGGGTCCACCTTCACGACCTCCCCCTCGGGGACGAGGGTCTGCTCGGCGAACGTCGCCGTGCCGAGCCCGCGCACGAGCGGCGTGCCGCCGACCGTGGCATAGCGTCCCGACAGCGCCTCCGCCAGGCCCCGCTCGCACAGCATGGCCTGGCCCCCCAGGCACCAGAAGCACTGCCGGCACGCGGGCATCCACGTGAGCACCACGTGGTCCCCCACCGCGACGCGGGTCACGGCCTCGCCGACCTCGGCCACCACGCCGGCCCCCTCGTGCCCGAGCACGGTGGGGAACATGAACGGGATCGTCCCCTTCTGCACCGAGAGGTCCGAGTGGCACACGCCGCTCGCCGCCATCTTCACGCGCACGTCGTGGGGGCCCACCGGCGCGAGCACGATGTCCTCGACGAGGAAGGGCCCGCCCACCTCGTGCACCACCGCAGCGCGCACGGTCGCTTCCCCGCCGGCGCTCACGGCTGCGGCGCGGCGGTGGCGGGGATCGTCACCGTGTCGGTGTCGGCGCCCGAGCGCAGCACCGTGCCGGGCGTGGCCCCCGTGAACGACCCGGCCCGCACGATCTCGGTGCCGTTGACGAGGACGTGCTCGATGCCCTCGCCCTCGGCGTACAGGCGGCTCGCGCCCCCGGGAAGGTCGTCACGCGTGCGCTCGGGGCCGTGGCCCACCGTCTCGGGGTCGAAGAGCACGAGGTCCGCCCAGTAGCCCTCGGCCACCCGTCCGCGGCCGCGCAGACCGTAGAGGCGGGCCGGGACGTCGGTGAGCTGGCGCACACCCTCCTCCCACGACAGCAGGTGCCGCTTGCGCACCCCGTCGCCGAGGAGGGAGGTGGAGTAGATGGCGCCGCACATGACGTCGAGATGCGCCCCGGCGTCGGAGCCGCCCACCACCGTGCGCGGGTCCTGCCACACGGTCGCCCGCAGCTCCCAGTCGGCTTCGGACTCCGGGATGGGCGGGCGCAGGCCGGTGCGCAGGCCGTCCTCGATGACCACGTCGAGCAGCGCGTCGAAGGGGTCGACCCCCCGCTCGGCGGCCACCGCTCCGACCGACCGGCCCTCGTAGGCGGCGTTGGCGGGGCTGAACGTCTCGTCGATGACGAGCCGGCCCCAGTTGGCCAGCGCCCCGATGATGCCGGCCTCCTCCGACGTGGCCCCGGCGTCGAGCCGGGCCCGCTGCGCGGGGTCCGACAGCAGCCGGATGCGCTCGGGGACCGGCAGGGCGAACATCTCGCGCCACCCGGGAAGGGCGTCGATGATGGCGCCGTGCGCGAACGACAGGCGCAGCTTCATGGTGTGCGGCAAGGTCAGCGCCACCACCGTGGCACCACGGCGCGTCGCCTCGGTGGACGCGGCGAGCTGGTGCTCCACGGCTCCCGGGTTGAGGGCGGAGACGCCCAGGACGTTCCAGTTCGCCGGACGCCGCGCCAGCAGCGACAGCGCCGCCATCAACTCGACCTCGTCGTCGCTGAACCCGTTCAGACAGCCGGGCACGATGAGCTCCAGGGTCGTGCCCGGATGCTCGCCCACCGCAGCGCACAGGGCCTCGAGCTCGGCGCGTCCCGCGCCGCGCGAGGGGACGGGCACGCCGTCACCGTCGTTGTGCGTGGGCGCCCGCGAGGTCGACAGCCCGAGCGCACCCTCCTGCAACGACCGGCGCAGCACGGCCACCATGGCCTCGACGTCCTCGGGCGGCGCTTCGCCCCCCACCGCCCGGTCGCCCATGACCGCACGCCGGATCGCCGAGTGTCCGACCAGGAAGCCCGCGTTCACCGACACCGCCCCGTCGAGCCGGCCGAGCCAGTCGCCGAAGGTCGTCCACGACCAGTCGAGATGGGTGAGCGCGGACATCGGCATGCCCTCGACGCGCGCCATCATGCGCGCCAGGTAGTCGGCGTGCGCCGGCCCGGCCGGTGCCAGCGAGAACCCGCAATTGCCGCCGACGACGGTCGTCACGCCGTGCAGCGGCGACGGGCTGGCGCTCGGGTCCCACGACAGCTGGGCGTCGTAGTGGGTGTGGATGTCGACGAACCCCGGCGCCACCATGAGGCCGGCGGCGTCGATGGCGCGCACCGCCTGCTCGCTCACCTCGCCCACGGCCACGACGCGCCCGCCGGCCACCGCCACATCGGCGCGCCGCGCCGGTGCACCGGTGCCGTCGAGCACGGTGCCGCCGCGGATCAGCAGGTCGAGCACGTGCCCACCTCCTCCTCCCCGCACGGGCCGGGCCCCGGCGACGACGGTGTGACCGGTGCCGTCACCGGCCCGGGGCGCCCAGCCCCAGGATCGTCTTCGGCCGGGTGAAGGCGAGCATGCCCTCGGGTCCGAGCTCGAGCCCGTAGCCCGACTGCTTCCATCCGCCGAACGGTGCGCGGTGGTCCATGGCCGAGGTGCCGTGGTTGTTGACGAACACCGTCCCCGCCTCCAGCCGGCCGGCGACCGACGAGGCCAGTTCGTCATCGGCGGTCCAGATCGACGCACACAGGCCGTAGCTCGAGTCGTTCGCCCGGGCCACGGCCTCGTCGAGGTCGCGGTACCCGAGCACGGGCAGCGCCGGCGCGAACTGCTCCTCGCACACGATGGGGGCGTCGTCCCCGGCGCCGTCCACGATCGCCGGCGACACCAGGTAGCCACCGGCGTCGGCGTCCTCGTCTCGCACGCGCGCCGGCCGGTGCACCTGCGCGCCACGGCGCTCGGCGTCGCCCAGCATGGCCTCCACCCGGTCGCGCGCCGCGGGGCGGTGCACCGGGCCCATCGTGACCTCGGGGGCGAGGCCGTCGCCCACGACTTCGCGTCCCACCCGGGCGACCAGGGCCTCCACCAAGGCCGGGCGCTTGGCCTCGGGGACGTAGAGCCGTTTGATGGCCATGCACACCTGGCCGCTCGTGACGAAGGTGGCACCGGCGAGCTTCTCGACGAGGTCGTCGTCGATGTCGACGTCGGGGGCCAGGATCGCCGGGTCGTTGCCCCCGAGCTCGAGCACGACGGGGCGGACCGCCCCGGAGGCGGCGGCCATCACGGCGCGCCCGGTGGGCACGCCGCCGGTGAACGACACCATGTCGATCCCGGGGTGCGCCACCAGCGCCTCGCCGAGCTCGGGCCCCTCGCCGTTGAGAGCGTTCACCACGCCCGGCGGGAGGGCGTCGGCCAGCGCCGCGGCCACCGCCAGGACGGCGCCCGGGCACGTCGGAGGGGCCTTCACCACCACCGTGTTCCCGGTGAGCAGCGCCGGGAGCACCTTGTTGCCGAACACCGACACCGGCCAGTTGAACGGGAGGATGGCGGCGACCACGCCGTACGGCTGGTGCACCACCTGCGTCGTGCGCCCGTGGCCCGCCGGCAGCGTCCGCCCCGCCAGGGCGTCGGCGGCGAGCGGGGCGAAGGCGCCGGCCATCGCGCCGATGGTCCCGGCGTCGAATTGCGCCTCCCACAGCACCTTGCCGTGCTCGCGGGTGAGCAGGCTGGCCAGGTCGTGCGCCTCGACCGCGGCGCCGGCGGCGGCGGCCGCCTTGCCCACGAGCTCGGCCCGCTCCGGGGCCGACAGGGCGGCCCACGCCGGCTGCGCCCGGCGCGCCGCGGCCACGGCCCGGTCGACCTGGGCGGGCGACGCCGCGGGGGCGCCGAGCACCACCTCTGCCGGCCGCGCCGGGTTGGTCACCGGGTAGGCGTGGCCCTCGCCGGGCACCACCCCCCCGTCGATCACGAGCCCGATGGAGTCGCCCACCTTCCCTCCCCCTCCTCGGAGAATGCCGTTCTCCGGCATGATAGTTTCTCCCGACGATGCCGTCAGGGGCGACCGTCGCCGACGCCGGGGGGCCCGTCGAGGGCGGCCCCGCCTGGGAGCGGCGCGCCGGGGAGGCACTGGCCGGCGCCCGGGCGCGCCGGGTGGAGGTGGCGGGCCGACTGGTGGCGGCGGCCCGCGAGCTCGTGTGGGAGGCGGGCGGCCCCACCTTCACCGTCGCCCAGGCGGTGGCCGCCGCGGGAACGTCGCTCAAGAGCTTCTACCGGTGCTTCGCCAGCAAGGACGAGCTGCTCGTGGCCCTGTTCGCCGACGACGCCCGCTGGGGCGCCAACGCGTTGGCCGCCCTGATCGCCGACGAGGACGACGGCGAGCAGCGCCTGCGCACGGCGGTGGTCGGCCTGTTCCGGTTCATCACCGTCGACGGCCGCCTCCCCTATGCGGCCGCCCTGGTGCGCGAGCACCTGCGCCTGGCCGAGTCGCACCCCGAGGAGCTGCGCGGCGTGCTCGAGCCCTTCGTCGAGGTCTTCGAACGCGAGGTGGCGGCCGCCCAGTCGGCGGGCACCGTCCGGCCCGGTGATCCGGCGCGCGACGCCCGCACGCTGTTCCATCTCGTGGTGTCGCACCTGCACGCGCTCATCTGCCACCAGATCGACGAGACGCCCACGGAGGTCGCCGACTACCTGTGGTCGTTCTGCGCGGCGGCGCTGCGCCCATGACCGCGGCGCGCCCCTCGGGCGCCCCCTCCCACCCCGTGCTGCTGCCGGACCCCGCCCCGCGTCCGATCACCGTGCCCGTCATCTCCGTCGACGACCACCTCATCGAGCCGCCGGGCATGTTCGCCGGTCGCGTCCCGGGACGCCTCGCCGACCGGGCCCCGCACGTCGTGGAGCAGCCCGACGGCGTGCAGCACTGGCTGTACGAGGGTCGGACGTACCCCAACGTGGGCCTGAACGCGGTGGCCGGCCGGCGCCGCGAGACGTGGAGCATGGACCCGTCGCGCTTCGAGGACATGCGCCCCGGCTGCTTCGACATCGCCGCCCGGGTGGCGGACATGGACATCAACGGCGTGTGGGCGTCGTTGTGCTTCCCGTCGCTCGTGGCCGGCTTCTGCGGGTCGGTGTTCTCGCGCTCGGAGGATCCCGAGCTGGGACTGGCCTGCCTGCGGGCCTGGAACGACTGGCACCTCGAGGTGTGGGCGGGGACGTATCCCGAGCGCATCATCCCCCTCCAGTTGCCGTGGCTCTCGGACGTGGGCATCGCCGCCGCCGAGGTCCGGGCCAACGCGGCGCGGGGCTTCAAGGCGGTGAGCTTCCCCGAGTTCCCGGCGCGCCTGGGCCTGCCGTCGATCTTCTCGGGCGAGTGGGACCCGTTCTTCGCGGCGTGCGAGGAGACGTCCACCGTGGTGTGCCTGCACACCGGCGCCTCGGCCTGGGCGCCGCTGGCGTCGTTCGACCCGCCCTTCGAGCTGCTGCCCACGCTGTTCCCGGTCAACGCCCTGGTCGCCGCAGCGGAATGGCTGTGGTCGGGCGTCCCCCTGCGCTTTCCGGGCCTGGCCGTCGCCATGTCGGAGGGCGGGATCGGGTGGGTGCCGATGCTGCTCGACCGCGCCGACTACGTCCTCGAGCACTCGGCCTCGGGAAGCGAGAGCACCGCGTGGCCCTCGGACATGCGCCCCAGCGAGGTGCTGCAGCGGAACTTCTGGTTCTGCACCATCGACGACCCCTCGCTCATCGAGCTGCGCCATCGCATCGGGATCGACCACATCATGCTGGAGAGCGACTATCCGCACGCCGACTCCACGTGGCCCGACACCCAGGCAGTGCTCACGAAGACGCTCGGGCACCTCCCCGACGACGAGTTGCGGATGATCGCCGCAGGCAACGCCGCCCGCCTGTTCCGCCATCCGCTGCCCCCCCGAGACGACTGGCGATCCCCGGTGCCGGTGCCGACGGCGCAGGACCCCCGGTGAGCGACCGTCGCCGTGCGCGGCGCCTGGGGCGCGCAGGGCACGGGGGCACCGTCGTCGACGCCGACGGCCACGTCGTGGAGCCGCGCGGCGCGTGGGACGGCGTCCCCGACCCCTACCGGCCGCGCGTCGAACGCGACACGCACGGCTACGAGCACGTGGTCGTCGACGACAAGGAGATCCTGGCGGTCCCCCTCGGCACGCTGGCCACGCCCGGGGCGCGCTTCTCTGACCCCGACGACGTCCGCTCCCTCGACCAGGCGCAGCCCGGGGGGTCCGATCCCGTCGCCCGGCTCGCCGACATGGACCTCGAAGGGATCGACCAGGCCGTGCTGTTCCCCTCGATCGGGCTCTACTTCTGGGCGCTCGACGACCCGGCGGCCGCCGTGCCCATCGCCCGCGCCTACAACGACTGGCTGGCCTCGTACTGCGCGGCCGACCCGGCGCGCCTGTTCGGCGCGGCCATGCTGCCGCTGCAGGACCCGGGTGCCGCGGCCGCCGAGCTGCGGCGGGCGCGCGACGAGCTCGGGTTCGTGGCCGCCTTCGTCCGACCCAACCCGTGCCGGGGCCGCTCGCTGCCGCACCCGGCCTACCGCCCGGTGTGGGAGGCGGCGGAGGAGACGGGGATGGCCGTCGCCGTCCACGAGGGCAGCTCCGTGATCGTGCCCACCTTGGGCGCCGACCGGCCGTTCAACCCGCTGGTGTTGCACGCCGTGTCCCATTCCTTCGAGGCCATGCTGGCGTGCGCCCAGCTCATCGCGTTCGGCGTGCTCGAACGGCATCCCGCCCTGCGCGTCGTGTTCTTGGAGTCCAGCGGGGGCTGGGCGCCGTTCTGGCTCGAACGCCTCGACGAGCAGGCCGAGAGCTTCGGTGGCTTCTGTCCCGACCTCCGCCTGGCGCCGAGCGACTACTTCGCGCGCCAGTGCTGGATCAGCTACGAGATCGACGAGCGCACCCTGCCGGTGCTCGCGCCGGTGATCGGCGAGCGCCGCATCGTGTGGGGCTCGGACTACCCGCACCACGACGCCACCTTCCCCGGGGCGGTCGATACGCTGCGGCGCACGATGGCTCCGCTGCCTGCGGCCACCCAGCAGATGATCCTCGGGGACAACGCCACCGAGCTGTACCGCCTCCCCGGGCACGACGCCGGCGGCGCCGCCCACGCGGTGGCCGCCTACTTCGCCGCCATCCGGGGCCGCGACACCGAAGCCCTGCGGGCCGTGTTCGCCCCCGACGCCCGGATCATCGCCTCGGGCACCGAAGTGCGCGGCGCCGACGCCATCGCCGAGTTCTACCGGGCGGGTGCCTTCACGTTCGACGACCTGTGGCCGAGCCCCGGCCCTCTCGATGTCGACGGCGGCCGGGTGGCGGTGACCATCGCCTTGCGCATGGGCGGGCGCGACCACACCGTGGCCGACACCTTCGAGGTCGCCGGGGGGAAGATCCGCCGTCTCGACATCGTGTTCGCCCCGGCCGGCGGCTCCTGAGCACGGAACCCGCGGTGCTCGGAGCCATCGTGCACCAGGCGGCGGCCCGCTACGGGGACGCCCCCCTGTACGTGACCCCCGCCGGCGAGATCCTGACCTACGAGGACCTCGACCGCCTGTCCGACGCCGTCGCCTCGGGGCTCGCGGCGCGTGGCGTGCGCCCCGGCGACGTCGTGGCGCTGCTGGTGCCCTCGGGCCCCGCCTACGCCGTCGCCTTCGCGGCGGCGGCCAAGCTCGGCGCCATGACCGCCGGCGTGAACGACCGCCTCCGGCCCCCCGAGCGCCGACGCTGCCTGGCCGTGGCGCGGCCGCGGCTGGTGATCGCCACCAGCGAGCTCGCCCTCGAGACCGACGTGGCCGCCGTGGCCGAGGTGCACGACGCCGTCGAGGTCGACGCCGCCGCCGCCCCGGGCGACGTGCTGCGCGAGCTGCGCGGCGACGACGGCTTCGCCGCCCCGGGCGACGACCCCGACCGACCGGTCGCCGTCGTCTTCACGTCGGGGACCACCGGCGAGCCCAAGGGCGCCGTGTTCGCAGGACGCCAGCTCGAGGCCATCGGCCAGATCGACGGCGGCGGGCGCTGGGGCGGCGGGGGCCGGGGGCTGTCCTCCACGTCGTTCGCCCACCTCGGCTACATGACGAAGCTCCCCCAGGCGCTGCGCGGGGGCGGCACCACGTACCTCATGGCGCGCTGGTCGGCGGCCGAGGCCCTCGCCATGGTCGAGCGCCACCGGGTCACGGCACTGGGCGGCATCCCCACCCAGATCGCGCTGATGCTGCGCCACGAGCGCTTCGCCGACACCGACACGACCAGCGTGCGCGCCATCGCCCTGGGGGGCGGGCCGGCCACCGCCGCCCTCATCCGCGAGGCGCGCCAGCGCTTCGACGTCCCCGTCGTGGTGCGCTACACGTGCACCGAGGCCGGCGTCGGGGTGGGGACCAGCGCCGAGGACCCGCCCGAGGACGCCGAGGAGAGCGTGGGCCGCGCCCGCAGCGGCGTCGAGCTCACCATCCGCTCCGACGACGACGAGGCACTGCCCCCGGGGGAGGTGGGCCACGTCTGCCTGCGCTCGGCGGCCGTCATGACCGGCTACCACCGCGACGAGGCGGCCACGGCGGCGGTGTTCACCGCCGACGGCGCGGTGCGCACCGGCGACCTCGGGTTCGTCGACGACCGGGGCCGGCTGCACCTGTCGGGACGCGCCAAGGAGATGTACGTGCGCGGCGGCTACAACGTCTTTCCCTTGGAGGTCGAGAACGTGCTCGCCGAGCACCCGGCGGTCGGGCACGTCGCCGTGGCGCCGCGCCCGGACGCCGTCATGGGCGAGATCGGGGTGGCCGTGGTCGTCCCCCGCACCGGCATGGCGCCGCCCACCTTGGCGTCGCTGCGCGAGCACGCCGGTGCGCTGCTCGCCGCCTACAAGCTGCCCGAGGCCCTGGTGGTGGCCGAGGAGCTGCCGCGCACGGCGATGGAGAAGGTCGACCGCGCCGCCCTGGCCGTGCTGGCGGGGGCGGACGCCGCCGACGCGCCGGCCACCGGCGGCGGGCGGGGGTCAGGGTGAGGCGCCTCCGTCGTCCTCGCCCGCGATGAGCAGGTCGTCGGGGCCGTCGTGGTCCGCCACGGCGGCCAGGATGTCCTGCGCCATCTCACCGCACTGCAGCACGCGGTAGCGCAGCCGGCCGTCGGCCGCCCACTGCTCGAAGGCCTGGGCGGCGACCGCCGGGTCCCAGGTGTCGGCGAAGGAGGAGGCGGTGTTGCCCACCGCCACGCACAGCACCCGCACCCCGGGCTCCTCGCCGCGCAGGGCGCGCGCCAGCTCGGCCAGCGCCGCCTTGGTGGATCCGTAGACGCCGAGCCACGGCCACGGCGAGCCCATGGAGTGCGTGGTCACCACCACCGCGGGATCGGCGGCCCGACGCAGGTGCCCGAGGGCCCGGCCCACCACCAGCGCCGCCCCGACCAGGTTGGTGGCCAGCAGCTCGTGCCAGGTGGCCGCCGTCGCCTCCTCGATGCGCACGAGCGGCGATCCCCCCGACAGGTACAGCAGCAGGTCGATCCCGCCCATCCACGCCGCGGCCTCGTCGACCACCCGGTGGCACTCCGGCTCCACGGTGACGTCGCAGCGCCAGGCCCGCGCCTGGGCGCCGCCGGCGCGGATCTCGGCGGCGGCCTCCTCCACGAGCTCGAGCCGCCGCGCGGCGAGGGCCACCCGGGCACCCTGCGCGCCGGCGGCGAGGGCCAGCGCCCGGCCGATGCCCGACGAGGCGCCCATCACGAGCACCCGGCGGCCCTCGAGTCCCTCCCACTGGGGCATGTCCACCTCCCGCGCGCCCGGAGCCTACCGGCGGGAACCTGACGGCGCCGTCAGGTTCTGGCGGCGTGGCGTAGCATCACGCTCCATGGCTGCCAGCGGGCCGGCGATCCGGCTCCTCCCGCGCCTCGACGGCGCCAACACCTTCTTCTGGACCTCGGGTGAGCACGGCGTGCTGCGGTTCCTGCGCTGCTCGGCGTGCCGGCGCTACGTGCACCCCCCGGTTCCCCGGTGCCCCTACTGCCTCGCGGGCACCCTCGCCCCCGAGGCGGTGAGCGGTCGCGGGGTCGTGCACTCCTTCACCGTCAACCACCAGCAGTGGATCCCCGGATCGGACCCCTACATCATCGGGCTCGTGACCATCGCCGAGCAGGACGACGTCCGCCTGACGACGAACATCACCGGCTGCGACCCCGAGGACGTCCGCATCGGCATGGAGGTGGCCGTGCTCTTCGAACACCACGACGACGTGTGGCTCCCGCTGTTCGGTCCGGTCGACGGCGGCCCGGCGTGAGCCCTCCCGAGCGCCTGGAGCGGCGGTCGATCATCTCGGGGATCGGGCAGTCGGCGGTGGGGCGTCGCCTCGGGCGCAGCGACCTCGACCTGACCGTCGACGCCTGCCTGGCGGCGATCGCCGATGCCGGGCTCACCCGCGACGACATCGACGGGCTGGCCACCTTCCCCGGCGCCGGCGTGGGCACCGGGGGGTTCGCCGGGCCGTCGACCCCCGAGGTCCAAGACGCCCTGCGCCTCCGCCTCGGTTGGCACGACGGCGGCCTCGAGGGGCCCGGCCAGCTGCGCGCCGTGTTCGCCGCGTGCATGGCGGTGGCCGCCGGGCTCGCCCGCCACGTCCTCGTCTACCGCACCGTCACCGAGTCCACCGCCCAGGGCCAAGGGGGCCGTCAGGGCATCGGCGGGGCGGGAGGCGGTGGCCGCGGCGTGCCCCGGTTCACCGGCTTCCTCCAGTGGAGCCTGCCCTTCGGGGCGGTCTCCGCGGTGAACTGGATCGCCTGGATCGCCCAGCGCCGGGTGTTCGAGTTCGGGCTCACGCGCGAGCAGCTGGCCCAGATCGCGCTCAACGGCCGGCGCAACGCGGCGAAGAACCCCAAGGGCATCTACCGCGACCCCATGACCCTCGACGACTACCTGGCGGCGCGCATGATCTCGACGCCCCTGTGCCTCTACGACTGCGATGCCCCGTGCGACGGCTCGACGGCCGTCGTCGTGTCGCACGCCGACTTCGCGCCCGACGCCGCAGGGGCCGTGTGCCACGTGAACGCCATCGGCACCGCGTTGCGGGGAAGGCCGAGCTGGGACCAGTTCGACGACATGACGACGTTCTCGGCGCGCGACGCGGCGGCCAGCATGTGGGAGCGCACCGAGCTGCGGCCCGCCGACGTGGACGTGGCCGAGCTCTACGACGGCTTCAGCATCCTCACCATGGTGTGGCTCGAGGAGCTCGGGCTCTGCCCCCGGGGGGAGAGCGGGCCCTTCGTCGAGGGGGGCGCGCGCATCGCCCTCGACGGGGAGCTGCCGCTCAACACGAGCGGCGGACAGCTGTCGGCCGGCCGGCTGCACGGCTTCGGGATGCTGCACGAGGCGTGCGTGCAGCTGCGCGGCGAGGGCGGCGAGCGCCAGGTGCGGCGCCGCCCCGAGGTGGCGGCGGTGGCCGCCGGCGGCGGGCCCATCGCCGGGTGCATGCTGCTCACCGCCGCGCCCTCGTAGCCCGTCGGAGACGGGCCACCGGAGGCTCCCCCGCCTCCCTGACACGGGCGTCAGGCTACGATCCCCTCCCGTGCGCCTGCACTACGACGAGGAGACCGAGGCCTTCCGCGCCGAGCTGCGGGCGTGGATGGAGGCCAACCTGCCCTCCTCCGAGGCCCGGGCCGAGCGCGTGCTCTCCTCCGCCCACATCCCGGCCTGGGCGGCGCAGTGGCAGCGCAAGCTGTTCGACGCCGGCTGGCTGGTGCCCGGCTGGCCGCCGGAGTACGGCGGCCGCAACGCCACCCCCGTCCAGCAGATGGTCTACTTCGAGGAGCTCGCCCGTCTGGGGGTGCCCCGCAGCTGCAACCCCCAGGGACTGTCGATCATCACCCCCTCCATCTTGGACTGGGGCACCGAGGAGCAAAAGGCGCGCTACGCGCTCCCGACGCTGCGGGCCGAGATCAGCTGGTGCCTGGGCATGAGCGAGCCCAACGCCGGCAGCGACCTGGCCGGCCTGCGCACCCGCGCCGAGCTCCACGACGACCACTTCGTGGTGAACGGGCAGAAGGTGTGGACCTCGGGAGCGCATCACGCCGACTACTGCTTCTGCTTCGTGCGCACCGACCCCGAGGCCCCCAAGCACGCCGGCATCAGCGTGCTCATCGTCGACATGAAGACGCCGGGCGTGGAGACCCGCCCCATCGCCGAGCTCACCGACCGCGGGCACGCCGACTTCAACGAGGTCTTCTTCACCAACGCCCACGTGCCGGCGCAGAACCTGGTGGGGGAGCTCCACCACGGCTGGTCGGTGGCGGGGGGCTCGCTGGCGCACGAGCGCGGCATGCTGTGGATCAGCGACGCCACGGGCACCGAGAAGATCATCGACCGGGTCATCACCACCCTCACCACCGCGCTCCCCGGCGGCCGGCGACCGGCCGACGACCCCGTCGTGCGCGACACCCTGGCCCGCGCCTACGTGCAGTCCCAGGCGCTCAAGCTGCTGGGCTACCGGGGCTTCTCGAAATTCGCCAAGGGGATGGCCTCGCCCGAGCACTCCGTGCTCAAGCTCCTGGGCAGCGAGCTGCGACGGGGCCTCGCCCTGGACGTGGGCGAGGCCCTCGGCGCGGCCGGGCTCGACCTCGCCCGCCACGACGCGCCGGCGGTCGGCCGGGGCGACAGCGAGGCGTGGCTGGTCCACTGGCTGCAGTCCTTCGCCGGCACCATCGCCGGGGGGACGTCGGAGATCCAGCGCAACATCATCGCCGAGCGCGTGCTCGGCCTGCCGCGCAAGTAGCGCGACGAGGGAGGGGACGATGCCGAGCTACGGACCCGAGATCCTGGGGCCGCCGCCCCGGGACCCGGCGCAGAAGTTCTGGGACCCCGAGATCCAGACCATGGACCCCGAGCGGCGCCGGGGCCTGCAGAACGAGCGCCTGGGCGCGCTCATGCGCAAGATCTTCGACACCCCGGTGCCGCTGTTCAAGCACAAGCTCGAGGCGGCGGGCCTCGGCGGCCCCGAGGACGTGAAGACGGTCGACGACCTGCGCCACGTGCCGCTCACCGTCAAGCAGGACCTGCGCGACTCCGAGGGCGGGCACCCGCCGTGGGGCGAGTACCGCTTCACCGACCCGCGCGCCGCGGTGCGTATCGGCACCTCGACGGGGACCACGGGCGTCCCCACGATCTCGCTGTGGACCCGGCGCGACCTGTGGATCGAGTACGAGTCCTCGGCCCGGTGCTGGTGGCGCTACGGGTACCGGCCGGGGATGATCGCCACCCACGCCCACCCCGCCTACCTCTACGGCGGCGGCCCCATGCTGTCGGGCTCCTACGAGTACTTCGGGCTGCTCAACATCTGGGTGCCCCCGCCCGACACCGACGAGCTCGCCGAGCAGGGCCTGCGCTTCTGGACCCGGGTGAAGCCCGACATCCCGTTCATGGGCTTCTCCACCGGGCGGTTCTTCGAGGTGGCGGCCAAGCTCGGGATCGATCCCAAAGACGCCGGCCTCGAGTTCAAGGGGATGCCCGGCTTCGGGATGGGCAAGGGCATGCCGCTCATGACGGCGGGGGCCGAGTGCTACGCCTACGTCGGGGGGGCGTGCGGGCAGGTCCCCGGCGCCCACCTGCACGAGGACTGGGCCGTCGTCCAGGCGGTCGACCCCGCCACCGGCGCGGAGGTGCCCGACGGCGAGTGGGGCGACCTGGTGGTGACGACGCTCGACCGCGACAACGGCCTGCTGCGCTACGACCTCGAGGAGGCGTGCGCCATCCTGCGCGAGCCGTGCCCGTGCGGGGAGACCTCCATCCGCGGGCTGTGGGGCGGCCGATTCAAGGACCTCATCTCGGTCCAGGGCAAGCGCTTCCAGGCCAACGAGGTCGAGAGTGCGCTGCGGCGCGTGGGCGACGTCAACGAGCCCACCTTGGAGTGGCAGATGGTGCGTCCGGGCGAGGACGAGCACCGGCCGCTGCGGGTCCGGGTGGAGCGGGGCTCCGACGCGCCGGCCGACGACGCCGAGGTGGCCGGGCACTGCGCGGCAGCCATCAAGGAGGCCCTCGGCGTCGACGCCACCGTCGAGGTCCTGGCGCGCGAGACCATCCCCCGCTCGGGGTACAAGGCGGCGCGGGTGGTCGACGAATGACCGACGGCGCGGGGGGATCGGGCGACGTCATGCACGCCGTCACCCTGGCGGACGTGCTGCGGACGCACCGGGGGAACCGGCCGACGTCGCTCGGCGCGCTGTGCGGGGAGTTCCGCCTCGACTTCGCCGCCCTCGACACCCGGGTCAACCGGCTGGCCAACGCGCTCGACGCCCGGGGCGTGGGCTCGGGCGACCGGCTGCTGTGGCTGGGGCAGAACTGCCACCGCCTGCTCGAGGGCCTGCTGGCGGCGGCCAAGCTGGGGGCGGTGTTCTGCCCCGCCAACTGGCGCCAGAGCGCGGCGGAGCTGGCCTTCGTGATCACCGACAGCAACCCCGCCGTGGTCTTCTGGCAGGAGGCGGAGATCGGCGACGCCCTGCGCCAGGCGCGCCAGGAGACGGGCTCGAAGGCCCTGTGGATCCAGCACGACGGCGACGGGGCGGACGGCTACGAGGGGTTCCTGGCCTCGGCCCCCGACACCGACCCGGGCCGCGCCGTCGACGAGCGCGACGCCGTGCTCATGATGTACACGGCGGCGTTCACCGGGAGCCCCAACGGCGCGCTCCTGTCGCACCGGGCCCTGGTCATCCAGGGCTCCACCATCGCCCAGATCCAGGGCATCGGCGCCGACTACGTGTACCTGGACTGCGGTCCCCTGTTCCACGTGGCCACGTTCATGACCACCCTGGCCACGTTCCTCACCGGCGGGGCGAACGTCTTCACCCCCCGGGTGGACGCCGAGGAGCTGTGCCGGCTCATCGCCGAGGAGCGCTGCACGGGGGCGTTCATCATGCCGCCCACCATGGACCAGATCATCGAGCTCAACGCGGACGGCCGCTACGACCTGAAGAGCCTGCGCGGCTTTGCCGGGAAGCCCGAGTGGACGGCCATGATCACCGTCGACGACAGCCCCTGGGGGCGGCGCCCCGCCGGCTACGGGCAGACCGAGGTGATGGGGCTGGCCACCTTCAACGCGCTGCAGCCGAGCCTGGGCACGAGCGGGCGCCCCGCACCGTTCGTGCGCATCGCCGTGCTCGACCCCGACGGGACCGAGCTCGCCCCCGGGGAGACGGGGGAGATCGCCCTGCGCGGCCCCACGGTCATGAACGGCTACTTCAACCGCCCCGAGCTCAACGCCCGGCGCCAGGCGGGGGGATGGCACCACACCAACGACCTGGGGCGGATCGAGCCCGACGGATCGCTCACGTTCATCGGGCCCAAGACCAGGCTCATCAAGTCGGCGGCGGAGAACATCTACCCCACCGAGGTCGAAGCGTGCCTGAAGGCCCATCCGGCGCTGTCCGACGCCGCCGTGATCGGGGTCCCCGACCGGACCTGGGGCCAGAACGTGAAGGCCGTGGTGGTCCGACGCGAGGGCGCGCAGGTCACGCCCGAGGAGATCATCGAGCACTGCCGGGCGCGCATCGCCTCCTACAAGAAGCCCAAGAGCGTCGAATTCACCGACGCCCTGCCCCGCCAGGGCTTCGCCGTGGACTACGACGCCCTCGACGCGCGCTACGGCGGCGGGGGCTATCCCGGCGCCGGCACCTGATCAGCCTTCGACCCGCCGCATCACCTGGGCGGCCACACGCCGGGTGATGGCCCGGGGCCCGAGGCGCGGCGCGATCGCCGTCACCTTGTTCACGAGCCCGGGCACGCACAGCGCGTGGTTGCGCTCGAGGGCTGTGAGCGCCCGGTCCACCACCGGCCCGGGCTCGCTCCACGCGAAGCCCGGCACTCCCGAGGTCGCCACCCCGGCGCGCTGTTGGAAGTTGGTGCGCGTGAAGCCCGGGCACAACACCGTCACGTGCACCCCGAGCGGGGCCATCTCGTCGTGGAGGGACTCGGTCAGCGAGATGACGAAGGCCTTGGTCGCCGAGTACGTGGCGCTGCGCGGCGTGGGGGCGAATCCGGCGATGGAGGCCACGTTCAGCAGCCCGCCCGCGCCCCGCGGCGCCATCGTGCGCAGCGCGGCGTGGCTCAGGACGAGCAGGGCGAGGGCGTTGACCTTGACCTGCCCGACTTCGCCCTCGAGCGGCTGGTCGACGAAGGCGCCGTAGAAGCCGAACCCCGCCCCGTTCACCACCACGTCGAGCGGTGCGCCCTGGCCGATGCGCGCCTCGACGGTTCCCAGCTGGTCGGGATCGGACAGGTCGGCCGCCAGCACCTCGCTCGCGGCGTGGTGGGCCTGGTCGAGCTCGAGCGCCAGGCGCTCGAGGCTCGCCCGGTTGCGGGCGACGAGCACGAGGTCGTGGCCCCGGGCGGCCAGGGCGCGGGCGAAGCACTCCCCGAGACCCGACGAGGCGCCGGTCACCAGGGCGACGGGTCGACGGTCCATGCCCTCGACAGTACCCGGGTGGGCCGGGGGCCGACCTCTACACTCCGGGCGACGCACCGCCCGCGCGCGACTGGGTGGCCCCGACCCGAGGAGCAGCCGTGTCCCAGATCCCCTCCCCCGCCCGGACCCGCCGCTTCACCGTGGCGCTCGTGGTATCGGGGATGACCGGTCTGCTGCTCGGCGCCTGCAGCAGCTCGGCCACGTCCCCGGAGTCCACCACGACGGCGGCCGCCTCAGGGTCCACCACGTCGTCCACGTCCGGCTCGACGGCCAGCGGCTCCACGGGCAGCTCCGAGGCCGCCGAGCTGCGCACGCTGTCGACGCGGCTGCAGGGTGCGGAGCACGCCACGTACAGGGCCACCTACACCTCCACCGACTCGAACGGCACGACATCGACGGTCACGATCGAGCAGAGCGGCACGAAGGCGGTGTTCTCGGCGCCCGGCGGGCTGTTCATCGACAACGGCACCACCAGCTACGAGTGCTCCACCAGCAACGGGCAGGAGCAGTGCGTGGCCATGTCGTCGACCGGGAACCCGCTCGGGTCGCTCGCCGCCGTCTTCAACCCGGCCACCGCGCTCGGTGTGTTCCAGAGCGCCGAGGCACAGGTCGCAGCCCACGCCGCGGGCTACAGCGTGAACGTCTCGAGCGCCACCTACGCCGGCCAGCCCTCGCAGTGCATCACGGGCACGGGGCAGGGCAAGACCTTCAAGTACTGCGTGACCGACGCCGGCATCCTGGCCTACGGCGGCGGGACGGCCGCGGGCGCCGGCGGGAGCTTCGCGTTGACGAGCTACTCGTCATCGGCCCCCGCCGGCGACTTCGCGCTGCCGGCGGGCGCCACGGTGATGACCATCCCCCGCGTTGCGACCCCGTGAGCTCGGCTCCCCGATGCGCCAACCTCGGTGCGCCGGAGGGGCGCAACGTCCAATCAGCGCACCTTCACCACCACGGATCGAGCAGCATGGTCGTGCCACGCCTGCTTGCCCGGATCCCACAGCGGTGACAGGGAGTTCACGAGCCCCGGGATGAACAGCAGATCCCACAGGACGCCGAAGACCAGCCGTCGGGCGAGCGCACGACCGAAACCGATCGGTCGTCCCGAAGTCCGGTCGCGAACAGCGATCCCTACGGCGCGCTTGCCCACGGTCTGACGCTGGCCATCCAAGGTCGCGAAGTAGACGAGCTGGGCGGCGGCGGCGACGGCCCACGCCAGCCAGGTGTACGGGTGCACCGTGTGCAGCGCTCCGTCGGGGCTCTGGATGGTGGTCGTCGCCGTGACAAAGACGACTCCGACGACGATGCCTCCCGGCACCCACACGACCAGCGTGTCAATGAGAAACGCGCCCACTCGCTGCCACCAGGTGGCCGGCGGACGGCGGGCCGCGTCGCGCCGCTCCGGCCGCGCAACGCCGGCGTCGGTGACAACCCCAGCCGAGTAGGCGGGAGGACGTGGTGCGCCGTGGCCGAAGGGGCCCGGCTCAGCACGCCCGCCGTAGGTCGTTGCACCCCTCCCGGTGAGGATCGGACTGCTGCGTACGCTACTCGCCAGCAGCGGTCGCGGACCGGGGGGTGCGGTCGGGAGCGGGCATCGCCCCGGGCTCCGTGGAGGCTGCACCACCACGATTTGCGTCTTGACCCCCGGCGAGGGCTGCGTCGACACTTGCAGCATGGCGAAAGAGGAGATCGACGCGTACTTGGCAGCGCTGGAGGAGCCGCAGCGATCCACGTTGCGTGAACTGCGACACACCATTCTGGGCATCGTCCCCGACGCCGAACAGTGCATCTCGTATCGCATGCCCGCGTTCAGGCTCCGGGGCACGGTGGTCGCCGGGTTCGCGGCGTTCAAGAACCATCTCAGTTACCTGCCCCACAGCGGTTCGGTTCTGCCGGCGCTGCACGACGAGGTCGCCGACTACGAGACGACCAAGGGGTCGCTCCACTTCCCCGCCGATGCACCGCTTCCTCCGGCACTGGTGAAGAGGCTCCTCGACGTGCGGATCAGCCAGGCCTTCCCGGACTGAGCTGACATGGCGCCGCGTTCACGGTGACGGCCCTCGTCCCACGCCGTGCGGGCGCCTCGAACCGAGGCCGGGACGACCGACTGGGTCACCGGTGGCAACGACGAACGCGGGCGCCCGGCCCGAAACGCACGACGACATCTCTGACCGTCGTCGGGGACTCCCGAGGATGCGCGACCCCGGCCGACCCTCGCCGTTGAACCCCGGCCTCCATCGGACCCGGGCCGGTCCAGACAGTAGTGTTTGGCCCATGTCTGGGTCAGATCCAACGGTTCCTCCGTCCCTGCGGAGGGGACCGAAGGCGGGGGCTGGCGAAGCCGTGCCCTACGACCCCGAGACCGTGCGCGCCAAGTACCTCGCCGAGCGCGACAGGCGCCTCGTCCCCGGCCGCGCCGACATCCGCGACCTGCAGAGAGACGAGCACTTCGCCCGCTACCGTGACGACCCGTTCACACCGTTCCTCGAGCGCACCCCGGTCGACGACGACGTGGACGTCGTGATCGTCGGCGGGGGGATCGCCGGGGTGCTCGCCGGCGCGCAGCTCCGCCAGGCCGGCCTCGAGCGGATCCGCATCATCGACCAGGCGGGCGGCATCGGGGGGACCTGGTACTGGAACCGCTACCCGGGGGTGATGTGCGACATCGAGTCGTACATCTACATCCCGATGCTCGAGGAGCTCGACTACGTCCCCACCCGGCGCTACGCGTTCGGCGAGGAGATCCTGGGCCACCTCGAGGCCGTAGCCGACCGGTTCGACCTCGTGCCCGACGCCCTGTTCCACACCGGGGTGACGCGCGCCGAGTGGGACGAGGACACGGCCCGCTGGCGGATCCGCACCGACCGCGGCGACGAGGTCCGGTGCCGCTGGTACGTGCTGGCCGTCGGGATCCTCAACCTCCTGAAGCTGCCCGCCATCGCGGGCATGGAAGACTTCGCCGGGCGCTCGTTCCACACGGCGCGGTGGGACTACGGGTACACCGGCGGCGGGCCGCACGAGCCCCTCACCGGCCTGGCGGGCAAGACCGTGGCCCTGCTCGGCACCGGGGCGACCGGCATCCAGTGCCTGGCTCCGCTGGCCGAGTCGGCGAAGCACGTCTACGTGTTCCAACGCACGCCGTCGGCCATCGGAGAGCGGGGCAACCGGCCCACCGATGCCGGTTTCGCCCACGGGCTCGAGCGGGGATGGCAGCGGGCCCGATGGGACAACTTCCAGGCGATCATGCTGGGCCGGCCCGTCGAGGTCGACCAGGTCGACGACGGGTGGACGCACCACTACGCCGCCGTCCATCATCCCCCGCGAGCACAGGGCATGACCACGGCCGAGTACCTGCGCAGCGCCGAGGAGCTCGACTACCGGATCATGGACGCGCACCGGCGCCGGGTCGAGGAGCTGG
>Ga0209415_10003090_pt1 | contig 31010 bp, 31 predicted proteins | sample PeaSoiSIISIP2007_FD_187696 | JGI IMG/M metagenome (GOLD analysis project Ga0209415, IMG submission 187696) | Peat soil microbial communities from Weissenstadt, Germany - SII-SIP-2007 (SPAdes) (version 2) | ecosystem: Environmental > Terrestrial > Soil > Wetlands > Peat | place: Germany... | reverse complement strand
GCTCATGTGCCCAACATAGACGCCTTCCCAAAATTTTCAAGAAGAAATTTCAAAGAGGTTTTTTCACAGCTTCTGCGGCTCTGCGGTGAGGTCTGAGGTTTTTGAATTAATCGTCAAATACCTTTACCTAGGAGAATTTCGGGAGACAATTACGTTGCAGGGTCGCGGCGCTTTACTTCGGCCACCAATCGCCCGCGTGCTAGACGCACGGCAATCGCATCCCCGGCCGCGACCTGCTCGGCATTGCGCACCACTTTCCCCGCCGCGTCGTACACAATTGCGTAGCCTCGGTCGAGCACCCGCAACGGGCTGCGCTCCTCGAGTTGCAGCACCAACCGCTCAAATGTCTGCCGCTTGGCCACCAGAAAGCGATCCATCCGCTGACGCAGATTGCCGGCGTTGTGCTCCGTCCGCAAACGCATGGCCGCCAGCCGGGCGCGTAAATCAAATGCCACGACGCGCGCGCGCGCTTCTATGAAACGAGTGCGTAAGAGTTCAAGTTTTTCCCGGAGTGCGTCGCCTAATCGCAGGGAAAGCTCGTCCGCGCGCTGGCGATAATCGCGGACCAGATCTTCCGGGCGGCGAAAGGCACGACTCGCAATCAACTCTTGCAGCCGGTGGCGCTTATCCAGGATGAAAAACCGCGCGTGTTCGGCCATGGTGGCCAGCAATTGTTGAATGTGGCGGTCGAACGCTTCGCGCGGCTGCAACACTATTTCCGCGGCGGCCGATGGCGTTGATGCACGAACATCGGCGACAAAGTCCGCGATCGTGAAATCTGTTTCGTGGCCCACCGCGGAAACTACGGGGATATTTGAGGCGGCGATGGCGCGGGCAACTTTCTCTTCGTTGAAGGCCCACAAATCTTCCAGCGATCCGCCGCCGCGAGCCAGAATCAAAACGTCGGCGGCATGGCGCGTGCTGAAAAAGCTGAGCGCTCCAGCGATATCTTCGGCGGCGCCTTCCCCCTGCACGCGCACGGGATAAATCATCACCCGCACGTTGGGAAACCTGCGGCGGAGGATGCGTAAGATATCGCGCAGCGCCGCCGCGCGTGGGGAGGTGATGACACCGATGCGCATTGGCAGCATCGGGAGCGGCTTCTTCCGCACGGGATCGAAAAGCCCTTCCGCTTCCAGTTTTTTCTTTAGTTGCTCGAAGGCCAGTTGTAACGCGCCCAGTCCGACCGGCTCGATATTCTCGACGTAGATCTGATACTCGCCGCGTGTTTCGTAAACGCTGATGGACCCGCGCACTCGCACCTTCAATCCGTCTTCGGGACGGAACTTCAGGCGCATGGCCACATTGCGAAAGCAAACACAACGCACCTGTGCCGCCGCGTCCTTCAAAGTGAAATAGAGGTGCCCGGATTGGGCTTCGCGGTAATTCGAGATTTCGCCTTCCACCCAAACGCCCGTGAACGCCGCGGTGAGCAATTCGCGGATGCGCGCCGTCAGTTCGCTGACCGTCCAGACCTTGCGCTCGGGGATCAAATTGAATTGAAGTTGCGACACGCGATTTTCCTTTGCGTCTTTCTTTAACGGCGGAAATGCGAGACCAGCCAGAACACCGCGGAAAGAATAACGCTTAAAACAATGCAGGTCACGATCGGGAAATAAACCGCTCCGTGCTTGCCCTGCCAGGCGATGTCGCCGGGCAATCTGCCCAATCGAAATGGTAATCTGCCACCGTAGAAGAGAAGCGCGCCTATGACGAGCAGTATGCCACCAAGAAGCAGAAGCGTCCGCCCGATTTCGCGCACCGGGTCCATGTCCGTTAGAACCAAAAACGTTTAGAGCAATTCGTGGCCGGAGAAAAAATAGCCAATCTCAAATGCCGCTGTTTCCGGAGCGTCCGATCCGTGGGTGCAATTGAACTGGATGCTGGTGCCGAGATCGCGGCGAATCGTGCCCGGCGCGGCCTTGGCGGGGTCGGTGGCGCCCATCGTTTCGCGCCATTTGGAAATGGCGCCCTGCGCTTCAAGAACGATCACGATTGCTTTGCCGGAGCTCATGAACTCTGTAAGCTCGTCAAAAAATGGACGTGCTTTGTGGACAGCGTAAAAACCCTCCGCTTCCGACTTGCTGAGCCGAACCGATTTAATCGCAACAATTGAGAACCCGGCCTTGTGAATGCGCGACAGGATCTCCCCTTGCTTCCCGTTTTTCACTGCGTCGGGCTTGATGATTGCAAGTGTTCGCTCAACCGCCACAATTCCCTCCTGGTGTGAATGCAAATGGAACTCGTTGCTACCTTTTCTTTCGTGGTTTTGGTTTGCGCTTGGCGTTTTTCTTCGCCGGCTTGGCCACTTTTCTTCCGTGCGACTTGCCGCCAAGCGTTCTTGCTAACGTGTGTCCAATTTCTGCCGGGCTTTGCACCGTGTGAATTCCCGCCGCCTGCATCGCCGCGTACTTTTCCTTTGCCGTGCCCTGCCCGCCGCTGATGATCGCTCCGGCGTGCCCCATCCGGCGTCCCGGGGGCGCGGTTTGCCCGGCGATGAAACCCACCACCGGCTTTTTCACATGCGCACGAATAAATTCCGCGGCTTTTTCTTCGGCGCTGCCGCCAATTTCACCAATCATCACGATGGCGTCGGTTTCCGGGTCGTCGTTGAACAAGCGAATCGCATCCAAAAAATTCGTGCCGATGATTGGGTCACCACCAATCCCAATGCAAGTGGATTGCCCGATGCCCAACCGGGTCAACTGGTCCACCGCTTCGTAGGTCAAGGTGCCGCTGCGGCTCACCAATCCAACCCGCCCTTGCTTGTGAATGCGCCCGGGCATGATTCCAATTTTGCATTGGCCGGGCGAAATGATTCCCGGGCAGTTGGGCCCAATCAGACGCGTCACGCCGCCGCGTAGCACCGCCCACACGCGCACCATGTCGAGCACCGGAATCCCTTCGGTAATGCAAACCACCAGCGGCAACTTGGAATCGGCACCTTCCAGAATTGCATCGGCCGCAAACGGAGGCGGCACGAAAATCACCGAGGCATTCGCTCCCGTCGCTTTCACTGCATCCGCGACGGTGTTAAAAACGGGCAGGCCCATGTGTTTCGTCCCGCCCTTGCCCGGTGTAACGCCGCCCACCACTTTCGTGCCGTACTCGAGCATCTGCTCGGCGTGGAAACTGCCTTCTCGCCCGGTGAGACCCTGCACAATCACGCGCGTTTTTTCATTCACCAGAATACTCATCGCGCACCTCTCGCGAGAGCAACAATTTTTTCCGCGCCGTCCTTCATTCCATCAGCAATAGTGAAGTTCAATTTTGATTCGCTCAAAATCTTTTTTCCCAGCTCGACGTTCGTGCCCTCCATCCGTATAACAATGGGTACCGCGATTCCCAGTTCCCGTGCGGCCGCAACAACGCCGGTCGCCAGCACATCGCACCGCAAAATTCCACCAAAAATATTGATGAATACGCCTCTTACTTCAGCATCACTGATTAGGATGCGGAATGCATTCTTCACCTGCTCGGCGCTCGCTCCACCCCCGACGTCGAGAAAATTGGCGGGAGATCCGCCGGCCAGTTTGATGATGTCCATGGTTGCCATGGCCAATCCCGCGCCGTTGACCATGCAGCCGACGGCGCCATCGAGCTTGATGTAATTCAGATTGAATTTTGAGGCCTCCACTTCCAGCGGATCCTCTTCGTCCAAGTCGCGCAATTCCTTCAGCTCCGGATGGCGATAGAGCGCACTGTCATCGAAGGTCATCTTCGCGTCAAGCGCCACCAGTTTTCCATCACCGGTCACGATAAGCGGATTAATTTCAGCTAACGAGGCGTCGGTTTCCATCATGGCGCGATAGAGCGCTTTGAAAAATGGAAATGCCGCAGCAACCGAATCGCCGCTCAGCCCCAATCCAAATGCGAGCTTGCGGGCCTGGTAAGGCTGCAAGCCGGCAATGGGACTGATAGTCTCGCGCAAAATTGCGGTGGGGTCCTTGTGCGCGACCTCTTCAATTTCCATCCCGCCGGCCGCGCTCACCATCAGCACCGGCGCAGCTACAGCGCGATCTATTACCACCCCCAGATAAAGTTCGCGCTGGATGTCCAGCCCTTCTTCAATCAATAACCGCTTGACGATTTTTCCGCCTGGACCGGTTTGAGGGGTGACCAGATTCATTCCGAGAATATCCTTGGCAAGCCTGGCTGCCTCTTCCGGCGATTTGGCCAGCTTCACGCCGCCCGCCTTGCCCCGTCCCCCCGCATGGATTTGCGCCTTCACTACGACCACCCTTGTGCCCAGCTTTTCCGCCGCGGCGCGCGCTTCTTCCGCCTTGAACACCACAATGCCGCGCGGCACCGGTACCCCGAATTTCGCCAGGATTGCTTTGGCCTGATATTCGTGAATCTTCATCGTGCTCCTATCAATGCTAAAATCTTCACGCTCGCAAAGTATTTGAGTTTACTTGGAAGATTGCCATGCAGCAAGGAGGCCCCGCTTTGGCGCTGGAAATGAAGGTTCGATGCATGCATTGCGAACGGCCGCTGGCGCCCAACGGTGAGGCGTTTATCTGCTCGCATGAATGCACCTTTTGCCGCCAATGCACAGAGAATTTCAAACACGAATGCCCGAATTGCGGAGGCGAATTGGTGGCCCGCCCCCGCCGAAAAACCGCGAGCACACCATGAAACTGGAATCGCATCTGACCACAATCGAGGCTGGAAAGCACCTCACGCGCAGCGAATCGGAATCGGTGATGGAGGAATTGCTGACCGGCCACCTCACCGACGAGCAGATCGTTCAATTGCTTTCTGCGTTGCGGGACAAGGGCGAGTCGGTTGATGAATTGGTGGGCTTCGCCACGGTAATGCGCCGCCACGCGAAGAAAGTTTTCGCCGAGCAGCGGATTCCCGCCAGCGAATTGGTCGATACCTGCGGAACGGGAGGCGCTTCCCGCGGCACATTCAATATTTCCACCGCCGCGGCATTTGTGGCTGCGGGCGCGGGCGTCCGCGTGGCGAAGCATGGCAACCGCTCGTACACCTCGCGCAGTGGCTCGGCCGACGTATTGGAAGCTCTCGGCGTGCGCGTGGATTTGGCTCCCGATCGAGCGGGCGCCGCCATCGAGCAAATCGGCATCGGCTTCCTCTACGCTCCGGCGGCACACAGCGCCGCGCGTTTCGCCATTCCCGCGCGCCGCCGCATAGGCGGGCACACGGTTTTTAACTTATTGGGCCCGCTCACGAACCCAGCGGGAGCGGGAGCGCAGGTTCTCGGAGTGTTTGCCGCAAAATGGGTTGAGCCGATGGCGCGCGCTTTAGCCGAGCTCGGCTCCCATCACGCATTCGTCGTGCACGGTGACGACGGGCTGGGTGAAATCTCGCTCAGTGGCGGAACCCTTGTCGCCCAGGTCCGTGGCCAGGAAGCTGGGCCGCCTATTGTAAACATGCTTCACATCACGCCGGAGGATTTTGGCCTCGAGCGCGCTCCATTGGAGCAGCTTGTTGGCGGCGATCCCGGACAAAATGCCGCCATTCTGCGTGCGATTCTGGAGGGTGAACACGGCCCGCGGCGCGACATTGTTGTCGCCAACGCCGCCGCTGCCATTGTTGCCGCCGGACGCGCGGCCGGCTTCCGCGAAGGCGCGCAGCTCGCCAATAAATCCATCGACTCGCGCGGAGCATTCGACAAACTTCTCGCTCTTATCGAATTCACCAACCGCTGATCCCGGGAAAGCCTTGATTTCTTCCGAGAACGAATTTTGCCAAGGGATCTACATCCTCAATTCCGGGGCCAGTCTCTGATACGCCACATGCTCATATTGCGGCGCTTGGCCTGGCGCAAAAATCGTTAAAATATCTTGAAGCGGTCAAGCCCGCATCCAAAGAACGCACTCTCCGGAGGGTATAAATGAATTCACGCAAATTGACTGGAATCATTGTGATTGCAGTAGTGCTCTGCGTATTCGCTGCAGCCCACATTACCAATGCCGCGCAGGTTGACTTTTTCCTGAAGGTCACCGGCACCCAGCAGGGACAGTTCAAGGGCGAAGGGTCCACAGGAAGCACAAGCCTGATTCCTGCTGCGCAATTCAAGTATCAGGCCACCGCGTCTCAAGATGCCGCCGCAAAGACCTCGGACCGGGCAACTGCGGCGCCTGTTGGTCGGCGCGTGCACAGCTCCATAACGATTGTAAAGGAGATCGGAGCGGCCTCGCCGATGTTCGCCAAGGCGCTGAGCAGCAACGAAGTTCTTCGCTCGGTGGATATTGAATTCGTGCACCCAGGGCCCGCTGGCGCTCCCGAAATTTACAAGACCATGCACCTGACCAACGCTATCATCTCCTCGATCCGGCAACTCCCAGGCAATGGCAAGTCCAAGCTGGAAGAAATCACCTTCATCGTGCAGCCAGTAGCGATTGAAGTGATGGCCAAGAATGGCAACAAGACGGCGATAGACGATTGGCTTGCTTCTAAGTAAAGACCAAACAAATCCCTTGGGAACGCAAGGCGGACGCCAACTGAGCGTCCGCCTTTTTTATTCCTGGTTTCGTAGACAATGGACCGCGTAGAAAAACGCGGCGATGGAAAATATCGCGAAGCACGCTGCTTCCAATGTCACTTGGCGCGGCTCGCCCATTCCGATGGAGGCGTACCGCAGGAAATCCACTTCCCAGGTAACAGGATTGGCCAGCGCGATGGCGCGGAACCAGCGCGGCAAGGGCGCCAGGGGATAAAACATCGAGCTGGCGAACAGGAATACGAAATAAAATATGGATGTGACGCTGTTGAATACATCGTTGCGCCGGATCTTCAGTGCGAACACCGAATAAAAGAAAAACCATCCCGCGGCGCCAGCCACCACGCCGGTCGCAAGCAACGGAAACAGGTGTGGGCGCAACTGCACTCCCAGGAGAACGTGGCCCAAGGAAATAGCGATCAACGCCTGCAGCACCGCGATGAAAAGATTGAACAGGCTCTTGCCCACCAGATACTGCGAGCGGCTGAGCGGGTAGGTAAGCATTTCGTAGAAAATTCCGTTGTCGCGGTCCAGAAAGAATGACCAGGAGGTATTCGACGCGATTCCAAAGCTGGCCATGCCCAACGCGCCGGCCAGGAAAAACGAATTGTAATCCGCTCCTGGCATGGAGACAGGCCCACCCAATCCATAATTCACGCCCACGCCGAACACAAGGATGTAAAACAGCGGGTAGCACAGGTCCCACAGAATGAACGTGAAGTTGGTCGCGCGGATGCGCGCTTCGCGGTTCAGGACGGCGAAAATGGCTCGCATGGACTAGGCTCCCTTCTTTGTGAGTTCGATGAAAATGTCTTCCAGGCTCGCGCCGGAAAGCTCCACGTGCAGCAAATGGCCGCGGCGCGAAAGTTTTGACGCCCATTCAAGCACGTCGGCCTCATCCGCTTTCACCGCGACCTCCAGCGTGTTGGCGGTAATTTTCTGCCTGATCGGTCTCAAGTGTGCGAGTTCCTCCTCAATTCCATCCGGAACGCGATCGAATGTCATCGCTACTTCGTACACTCCGGCGGAGAGCATTTTCAGCGTTGGAACATCTCCGCGAGCTACTTGTCGCCCGTGATTCATGATCAGGATGTCGTCGCACAGCTCTTCTGCTTCGCTCAGGATTTGCGTCGTGAGCACAATCGTCCGCCCGCGGCGCGCCTCTTCCCGGAATGCCTCCATCACTTCGCGCTTCAACAGCGGGTCCATCCCGGTGGAAAACTCGTCCAGAAACAGAACTGGAGTTGGGGTCATGAAAGCCTTAGCCACTTGCACCCTGCGCTTGTAGCCGCCGCTCAAATCTTGCACTTTGCGATCTGCCTGGTCGGTCAGGCCAAAGCGTTCCATCGCCTCGCCGGCGCGGACCCGCGCAGTTCGCCGGTCGAGGCCGTGGAACTGCGCGAAGGTGAGCAGGTTGCCACGCACGCTGAGAAAAAGATCCACTGCTGTTTCCTGCAATACCACGCAAATGTTCCGGCGCACCTCGAGCGGATGGGTGGAAACGTCAAATCCCATTACTTGCGCCCGGCCACCCGTGGGACGCACCAGAGTGGTCAACATTTTCAGCGTGGTCGTTTTGCCCGCGCCGTTTGGGCCCAGCAATCCGAAAATACTTCCGCGCGCGACTGTGAAGGACATTCCATCCACGGCGCGCACGCTCTCTCCCGGGCGGAAGAATCCCCGTGGAGCGTAAACCTTCACAAGATTTTCAACCTCCAATGCGAAATCGGTCATCGCTCGATTCCTGGACCCCGCACAGGGCCTGCAAATATTTGGGGAAAGCCGCCAATCCGCGGCCAGGGAAATCTATAATGTTCGCTTTGAAACAGGTACCATCCAAAACGGATGGCGAGTGAAACGGGAGGTCCTTCCGGACCTACTTACGGGGGGTCATTGTGATAGCCATAGGCATTTTGCTCCAGCTGATTGTTTCGATAGCGTATCCGGTGAACGCACGGATGTCAAATTCGGCGCTGGAGGATAACGCTGCGCATAGCGCACGTGAAATCCGAGCGTGGCGCGAGTCAAATGAAACTCGCGTGATGGGGGAGCTGCGCGCGCTGCTCTCCATTCCAAACTTTGCTTCGGACACGCCAAACATTCAGCGCAACGCGACCAGACTTGTGGAGATGTTGCATGCTCGCGGATTCGAGACGCAATTACTGCCAGTCGAAGGGCGCGGCCCCGTCGTCTTTGGCAAGCTCGCGACATCCGGCGCGAAGCGCACGGTGATTTTCTATATGCACTACGATGGCCAGTCGGTTGACCCTGCTACGTGGACGGGCACCAAGCCATACGAACCCGCGTTGCGTGATGCCCCATTTGAAACAGGAGGCAAGCTCATTCCCTTCCCGGGCGCCGGCGAGCGATACCAGGACGACTGGAGGCTTTACGCGCGCTCGTCCGGAGATGACAAATCGCCCATCGTCGCGCTGCTCGCGTCCATCGACGCTTTGAATGCGCGAAAGATTCCGCTGGGCGTTAACGTGAAAGTTGTCTTCGATGGCGAAGAGGAAGGTGGTTCTCCACATCTAGAGCAAACTCTAATGGCCCATCGCGATCTGCTCGGCGGCGACTTATTGATTAATGGCGACGGTCCCGTGCATCAGTCGGGGCGGATGCAGGTGCTCTTCGGGAACCGCGGGATTGTCAGCGCGCAGATTACTGTTTATGGCCCGTTGTATTCGTTGCACAGCGGGCATTATGGCAACTGGGCGCCAAATCCGGCGCTGCGCTTGGCGCAATTGCTGGCCTCGATGAAAGAGGATGATGGCCGCGTGCGCATCGCCAATTTTTATAATGGGGTTGAGCCGCTCGGCCCGACCGCGCTGAAAGCGTTGCAGGAGATGCCCGCCAACGAAGCAGACCTCGAACACGATCTGGCCATCAACCATCCTGACGGTGATGGGAAAAAACTCGTCGAGCTGCTGACCCAACCCTCGCTGAACATTGATGGATTGCGCAGCGAGGACGTTGGCGCACAATCCCGCACCGTAATCCCCGAGCGCGCCATGGCCACGGTGGATATGCGGCTGGTGAAAAACATTACGCCGGAAACTCAATTTAGCCGGCTGTTGGCCCACATCCGCGCACAGGAATACTTTGTGACGGCAAACGAACCGACGGTGGAGGAACGCCGCACGCACGCTAAAGTGGCGCGTGTTGAGATGACCCGCGGGAGCTACCCCGCTTCACTTACGTCCATGGATTTGCCGGTGTCTAAGTCATTGATGGAAGTGGTTGACTCGGCCGTTGGCGGTGGCTTGGTGAAAATGCCCATCGTGGGTGGCAGCTCGCCAATGTATATCTTCGAGAATCTCGGACTGCCAGTGATCAACGTACCCATCGTCAATTACGACGACAACCAGCACAGCCCCAACGAAAATCTGCGCATCGGATATTTTTGGCGCGGGATGGAAATCTATGGCGCGATTCTGGCAAACTTGCAATGGTGATTCGGGAAAGTGCTTCTCAGTTCAGGGAAAGAAAATTCCGCAGGAGGTCTTTTCCCGGGCCTGTGAGCACGGATTCGGGATGGAACTGCACTCCTTCGATCCGCAGGTTGCGATGGCGCAAACCCATAATCGTGCCGTCCGCAGTTTCAGCAGAAATTTCCAACGTGCGAGGAAGTGATTTCCGCTCGACGATGAGCGAATGATAACGCGTGGCCGTAAAAGGTTTTGCCAAACCGCGGAAAACCGTTTTGCTGTCGTGAAACACTTCGCTCGTCTTGCCATGAAGAATCGACTTGGCACGCACCACTCGCCCGCCAAATGCTTCTCCGATCGCCTGATGCCCCAGGCAAACGCCGAGAATGGGAATTTCCCCGGCAAAGCGTCGAATCAGCTCGATGCAGATTCCTGCTTCCCGCGGGGTGCACGGCCCCGGCGAAATCACGATGCGCTCCGGCTTTCGCCGCGCAACTTCATCGAGCGTGATTTTATCGTTGCGGCGGACCTCCAACTCGCATCCCAGTTCGCCCAGATACTGCGCCAGGTTGTAAGTGAAGGAATCGTAGTTATCCAGCAGAAGAATCATTTTCGTGAAAGCTCCACGATTAAATACTAACTACAGACATCAACCTTGTCATCTCGACTGTTACTCTTCCCCGCCGTGCGCCAATTCAATCGCGCGAAACATGGCCTTCGCCTTGTTCAGCGACTCCTGGTACTCCTTCTCGGGAACCGAATCGGCCACCAATCCACCGCCAGCCTGAATATGCGCGACTCCATCCTTTACTACTAGCGTGCGAATCGCGATGCACGAATCCAAATTGCCCGCAAAATCGAGATACAAAATCGATCCGCCGTAGATCCCGCGCCGGGTGGGTTCCATTTCATCGATAATTTCCATCGCTCTGACCTTCGGCGCGCCGGAAAGAGTCCCCGCAGGAAAACAGGACGCGAGCGCGTCGAAGCAATCCACACCCGCGCGAAGTTTGCTGTGAAGACTCGACACCAGATGAGATACGTGCGAGTAGCGCTCGATGAACATCAATTTCTCCACATGCACGGAACCATATTCCGAAACGCGCCCGAGATCGTTGCGGCCCAGGTCCACCAGCATGATATGCTCGGCGCGCTCCTTGGGATCGGCAAGCATTTGCGCATCGAGTTTCTGGTCTTCCTTATCGTCGCGCCCGCGAGGATGTGTCCCTGCAATCGGACGGTAATACGCGTCGCGCCCGCGCACTCGCACTAACATTTCGGGTGACGCGCCCGCCACGGCCATATCGCCAAGCTTGAGGTAGTACATGTAGGGCGAAGGGTTCACCACACGCAGCGAGCGGTACACCTCGAACGGATCGATTTGGATCGGCGCGTCAAATCGCTGACTGAGCACCACCTGAAAAATATCTCCCGCCCGGATGTATCCCTTCGCCTTGCGCACTCCGGCCAGGTATTTGGCCTTGGACATGTTTGGTTTGAATCGCGGCTGCTTTTTTTTGCCGCGCTCGCGGCGGCGCGGGTTTTCAATATCAACCGGCTGATTGAGCACGCGCCGATGTGCGCCAATTTCCCGGACAGCGGCGTTGTACTTTGCGCGCAGGCCGCCGGGCCCGCCCGTGTACACGTTGCGCACGATCCACATGCGATGCTGCACGTGGTCAAACACCACCAGCCCGAGGAAAAACATCATCACGGAATCGTCCAGCCCCAGGTCATCTCGGCCCGTGTCCGGAATGCGCTCGAACTGCCGCACCATGTCGTATGCGAAGTAGCCGATGGCTCCGCCCACCAGCGGCGGAAGTCCTGTCACACGCGCGGGCTGGTAGCGGGCGGTGAGCTTGCGCAGAAACTCCATGGGCTTGGCATATTCCAATTGCACGCGGCCCGCGGACTCAACGATGCACGCGCCCTTGCGGAATCGAAACACTTCAGCCGGATTCGCCCCCATGAAAGTGTACCGGGCGATTTTTTCGCCACCCTCAATGCTTTCGAGCAAGCAGGCATAACGGGCGTCACGCGACAGCCGGAGATAAGCGGAGACTGGAGTGAGCAGATCCGCGTGCACGGTTTCATACACGGGCACCAGATTCCCCTGCTTTGCCAGCCGGCAAAACGTTTTGAAGTCAGGCTGAATCATTTTCCGACCAAAAGCACTCTTCTAGTTGTGTTCGCGCCGCAAAGTGGCCAACACGACCCGGCGCATGATTTCCGCGGGAGCGCGTTCACCCATCCAGATTTCCCACTGAGCAATTCCCTGTGCCAGAAACATTTCCACTCCGGAAACCGTTTCAATGCCGCGCCGCCGCCCCAGTTTCAAAAGCGGCGTATCCATTGGGCGGTAGATCATGTCCATGACCACGCGGCAATTCAATTCGTCGGTACGAAGTGGCGTGCCGTCGCCTGAATGCATGCCCACGGGCGTGGCGTTGATGATCGCGTCGAAGAATTCTTTCTTCATTCGACGTCGGGCAATCGCTTCCCCACCGACTTCGCGGGCCAGCGAACTGGCGCGGGATTCTCGCCTGGCTGTAATGCTAACCAATGCTCCAGCTTCGGCAAGCGCGAACGCCGCGGCTCGTGCGGCTCCTCCCGCCCCTAAAATCAGAACGCGGCTGCCTGCCAATTGCACATGCCGCTCAAGCGCGCGCAAGACGCCAACGTAATCTGTATTGTATCCGTATAGCCGCGAATCACCTCGAACTACCACTGTGTTCACGGCTCCGATCCGCTCAGCCAGGGGATCGCAATCCTTCAGATGCCGAATGATTGCCCGCTTATGCGGAAGCGTTACCGCAAATCCCGCCAAGCCGAGCGAATCGCGCGACACGAGAAAATCTCGAAGGTCGCGAACGAGGAATGGGACCAAAACCGCATTCACTTTTCGCGCCGCGAACGCAGCGTTATGAATTAATGGTGAAAGCGAATGTGCGATGGGGTCGCCGATCACACCGTAAACGCGCGTGTGGCGATCCAGCCGATCGGCCCGGTAAATAACTCGCATCGCCGCCAAATCGAGCTGCCCTGGCGCTGTCGTTTCGCCTGTCGCCGCGTAAGCGAGGGCGCTACCTTCTTTCAGAGCCAGCACTCGGCCCGGCAATCCCGTTTCGCCCATAGTCACGGCCACAATGTTTCCCCGGCGCTTCGCGGCCCTCAGCAACCGGACACAATCCCTCAGGGTGCTCGACTCGGCAGCTATTTTGATGGCATCGCCTCCGCAACGGTCCAGTCGTCTGACGAGACGGTCCAAGTCGCCGGGCGTTCTACGGAAATCGTGAAAGGAAACCATGACTCGAGCTCCGGCTTTGCTTAGCAAATTCAGCGCAGATGGGTCCGCGCGTTCGGCGGACTCCACTTCCAAGTCACACCACCGGCAGCCAGCCGACACCGCCTTTTTCAATTCCGCCAGCTGGTCATTCACATCCCCGGTATACCTTCCTCCGCTCCCCTTAAGCCTGAGGGTGGCTATAACGGCGAACTTTTTGCGATTCACGCGGAGGTGTGAAAGTAAACGGCGCAATTCCCCCTTCGATTTCAGCCAGTCCAGCCTCAATTCGACAGTGCTTGATTTCCGAAGCGCGCGCCGAAGACCGCGCAGCATGGTGACCGCGGTGGGTGCCGCCACCACAGCGCAAATTCGGTCCCGGCCGAATAATCTGGTCACACGCCCTCCCCAAGAGCTTCCATCGCCTTAGAGTAAACTTTCGCTTCTACCATGCGGTATCGAATGTGTAAAGCATGTCCCCGGGTTCCATTGACGGTCTCCAGAGCGTTTGCTAGCGTCAGACTATGGCGCTCACCGGGAAAGCTGCGCCCCTAAATTCCAAGGAGTGAAGCACATGCGAGGCAAATGCGTATCTTTGGGCCTGATCTTCGGATTGGCCGCAGGCGTTGCCGCCGGCCAAGCCCCTAACCGGACCGAGGTTGACAGCAGCGCCCTGTATTGCTCAGGAGAAATCAAAACCGAGGCGGTGCCGCAGGACAGTTATATTATCTCGGGAGAGAGATCTCTTACCAAGGTCGTATTCAGCGCCCCTGAACTTGTTTACATAAATCGAGGCTCCGCTCAGGGCCTGAAGGTGGGTGACGAATTCCGAGTAGTCCGGCCCGTCAAGGACCTGGTTTACCAGGAATGGTTTCGCGGGCAAAAGGAACTTCTCCGCGCCATGGGACAAGCGTGGACTGACCTGGGCCGGATTCGCGTGACCAGCGTAGGTGCGAAAGTCTCCACCGCACAAATTGTTTTTTCCTGCGACTATATTCAGCGGGCCGACATTATCCTGCCTTACGAGGAACGCCAAGCAATTCCTCTAAGGCCAAATAATACCGCGGTTGACCCCTATGCTCCCGCAACCGGAAAGTCGGGCATGGTCGTAACAACGAAAAGGTTTGGTCAAGTTGCCGGCTTGAATAGCATTGTGTATGTGAACCTGGGCTCCTCGCAGGGCGCGAAGCCCGGCGATTACATGCGGATTTTCCGCCGCCAAGGCAACATGAGCAACGTCCTGTACCAAACTCCCGGCACAGAATACAAAATGCTTGGTTTCGGAACCACACCGGTGGTTTACACCTGGGGAGATTTGCCGCGGCAAATCCTGGGCGAAGGGGTTGTAGTCCGGGTGACCGGCAATACCGCGACTGTGATGATTACGGCCACGCGGGGCGAAGTCTACGCGGGCGACTACGTGGAAATCGAACAGTAGATGCTCTAAGACCGAACGGATAGTTAAGTGAAGGGCCGGTGAAAGCCGGCCCTTCTCTTTTGGAGCAGGAACTTCTACGGGGCAGCCTGCCGCGCCTTACGAACCGCGTGTCGCCAGCGAAGCACTCCGATTGCCACAACAATAATCAGACAGATCTCGATGAAAACTTTTTCACCATCGAATGGATCAAGAGGCGAATTCTTCAGCTCTGAATCCGTGAATATGCTGTGCCAGAAGAGTGCCAGCGCTGCCGCATAAATCACGAAGTGAAATGCTTTCCACGTTTTCCTTCCCAGCTGCAAGCGCAGATAGGACGTCGTCACCACGACCGCAAGCAAATAGAGCGCGATGGCGCCAAAGGTGTTGTCCATTGGCTGGCTGGGTGAATGGACCGGGTAAATGATGTCGCGGATCCGAAACCCGGCAGTGGACGAAAATAGAAGGATTATGGGATGCAGGGTGGACGTTCCCAGGAGCAAATAACCGGTCCAATTATGCAAGCGGAAGTAGTTGAAATGACGGTGTGGCCAATATCGCACGGGGCTATAGCGTAGCGCCATCATCAGCCCCAAAATCATATTCGCTGTGACCAGCCCCACGGCCACCAGCCCCACATATGCCGAAAGATCAATCGCGCTCATCAAGGTATTCAGCGCTCATCAGTTTTTTCACTCGACAACCAGTTTGCGGCTCCGCCGGACGCATCCATTTCGCGCCATTCAAAACCCCGTTAGAATAACAAAGACGTGTGTGACCTGGCAGAGCGTTTCAGAGGTTGTGTTGCGACGGGCTACTAATAAGGCGAATGCGGCGATGAGTTAACTGTGGTTGAGTCGGCCTCCGGAACAGATTTCGCTTCATTGAAGGCTTCGGCGGTGAAACCATACAGCCGTGTGCCCGGTAATTGCCAGGAGTTTGACGGAAGGCCTGCCTTTCGGCAAGTCTCCTGAAGAAAGCGCGCCGGGGTCCAGTCGCGTTCCGCGGCCACTTGGGGAAGAAGTAGCCCTCGAAGAACATCTCGGACAACGAAAAGCCCGTGCCTCCCAATTTCAATTTGGCCAGGCGCAATTGGCTCCATGGAAGACAATACTGAAATCTCAATCGCTAGGTCAGCGACTTCCCCGGCTAGTATCGGCCGAAAGCGCGTATCCTCGCGCGCGGCAGCAACCGCGCAATGCGCAACGGTGCGCGCGAGTGAATCTTGAGCAGCAGGCTGCCCCACGCATCCACGCAATCGCCCTCGCTGTTCCAGCGTGACGAATGCGCCGCGTCGCTCCGAGAGGCTTCCCTTCTCCGCCTCTGGCCGCCAAAGGCGATCAAAGACAATCGTTTCCACCATTGCGCGCCGGGCGATTTTCAGAAGCGTTCGTTGCTCGTCCTGGCTGAGCGTGGAATCCATACAAGACTTGAAGGACCGATCAGAGAGTGGGAACGTCCTGCGTTTTTGCTTTTTCGCGGCGCTCGAGTATACGCAGCCGCCGGCGCTGTTTGATGCTGCCGTCCACTTGGCTCCAGAAACGCATGAAATATTGGAAGGCGGAAATGACGGCGCTGAAAACCACGAGCCACAACATCCACTTCCCAAGCGGCCTCAGGAATGCCAGGTTCGCGCCCAGGATGATGATGCTCGCGGCGAGCACCTGCAGGACCATCTTTGTTTTTCCCAGCGCAGAAGCTTGTATCGTGAATCCTTCGGCCGAAGCGATGTTACGCAATCCCAGCACTGTAAATTCCCGGCCGATGATAATGACAACCATCCAGGCCTTCACCAAATCCATTTGCACCAGTGAAATGAACGCCGCGGAAATCAGCAGCTTGTCAGCAATTGGATCCAGCAATATTCCCAGTGTTGTTTCTTGCTCGCGGCGCCGGGCCACAAAGCCGTCCGCCCAGTCTGTTGCCGCCGCAGTTAACAGGATCAATACACCCCAAATTACAAACGGCATGGAAATGCCAAACAAAACCAGGTTTGGCTGGCGCGTGAGCAAAACCACAACCAGCAGCGGTACAAAGAAAATGCGAAGGATCGTAAGCGTATTGGGCAGGTTCATGATTATCCGGGGGCCGCCGAGCCCCTACTCGCCGTGGACGCCTGCTGAGAGCCTCACTATAGTCTTACATTCTGCGGCAGTCAACGCCGCTATGGGTATGGTTACAGAGCGGGGAAAAGTGATACGCCCTCTCTTTCAGCGTGTCGAGTGCAAAACCGCCAGTTACGCGAGTCAGCGATTCCAAGGTCTACAGCACAAAGGCTGACGAGTGTCATCACGTCATTATTGCCTACCACCAGGACAAGAAGTAAGTAATGAGACTATTCGAAGAACGTAGGGTGATAATTTATCGACTCGTCCCATCATGTGGGGATCTTAGCCAACCATGATTTTAGTGCAGTATGATCCGTACTCGGATTTAAACAACGGGACACCATCAACGCTAGATGAATTTCGGAGTAACCTTGGATCTTTTGCCGGAGTGAGGACGTGCCGACTGGTGTCTGTAAGATGTGCATTTATACCAAAGAGCTCGTGAGCAGCCATTTGATCCCGGCCGCGATGTATGACTACTGCCGCAAAGGGGAACTTCGGCCGGTCAGGCTGGGAGACGGAGCGCTGATTCCGACGGACCGGCAAACCCAGGACTACCTTCTTTGCAAGGGGTGCGAGGACATCCTCAACAAACGGGGGGAGCACTGGCTCGCGGGCAAGCTGGCAACATGGGAACGCACATTTCCGCTCTATGATCTTTTGGCGAAACAGCCCGTCGTGTTCGATGAAGGAGACGTTCGCGTATACGCTGCGGGCCAGGATCCGGAGTTAAGGATTGCTGACATAGTCCATTTTGCAATGGGGGTTTTTTGGAAATCCTCCGTGCATTCCTGGAGAGGCGGTTCGAAAGAGCCGCAAATCGAGCTCGGGCCATACTCAGACAGGATACGTGTTTGGCTGCGGGACGAAAGCGAGTTCCCCGCCCACGTCCATCTCGTGGCCGCGGTGTCTCGTCCGGTGAGGGCGCAGATCATTATAACGGAACCGTACCGGAGCTGTGGAGACGGGGGGCATACGTTTGTCTTTCACGTGCCAGGCTTGTTCTTCTCGCTTAACGTAGGCAAGACGGTCGACGCGGCGACCAAGGCGACATCTCTTTACCCGAGCATGAACCATCTCATTTTCGTGTCCGACGGACTGACGGACAATCTGGAACAACTGTTTGCCGGGAAAACGCGCGAGGCGCGAAAAACGCAAGCGTATCTGAGGGCCATGGAGAAAGTCGCGGCGGCTCGAAAGAAAAATTAAAGCCTTATCTCCACGTCCACTTTCCCCTTCTTGCCCGCCGCGTTCGAAGATAAAAAGCCCCGGAACGTGATTGCCGAGGGAGGAGCCGAAGAAACATTTTACAAGACAAAGAAATTAGGTTCAGGTGGGCCAATTTCGAGGGGGTGCGCCCATATACCCCCTCTCCAAATTGAAGGGATATCCGTTAACCAAGCAAATTGTTTAATGAGTTGACTACCGTCAACGCTACCTCCTCGGGATGCGCGGACGCTTGACGAATTACCACCAATTGCGGCATCCTTGAAAATAGGCCGTAGAAGCAAGATTTTTGGCTGTCCTTTTCTAGAGAAGGTGCAGTTTGCGTCCCAGCCAGCTGCGAATCAACTTCCCGACCACAAATCTGATTTTGCGCGCATCTCGTGAAGGAGCGTCTTCATGCCTTACGACGGTTTGGAAGTCGATATGATTTCCGTAGGCAATGCTGATTGCATAGTTGTCAGAAGGTGGGTCGCTGCCAGTAATAGCTGGAGCTGCGTCCTAATCGATGGAGGCAACAAGAGTGACGTTGACAAGCTCCGGAGGTTTTTGAAGGCTCGTGGCATCAACCGCTTAAATGCCGTTGTTTGTACTCACCTGCATGATGATCATTCCGGGGGACTTCTTGAATTGTTGAAGGACAAAAGCATTGAGATTGACAGCGCGTACATGCATTTCCCGCAACGGCACGTAGACCTAGCAGAGGTTGAGAAGACCCTAAAACGAGTCACAGGTTCCACGGAAGCGGACAGTATCCGAAAGTCATTGTCGACAGCGAATAACCTTCTAGCGGCCTTCGCAGCGCGTGGAATTGCGGTCACCGAGCCGTTCGCAGGATCAAACGTTGGATTCTTGACGGTTGTTGGGCCATCGCTTCGGTATTATGAAGAGCTTCTGGCGGAGTTCACCGATACTGAGAGCATTAGGCGTGTCGACGCACAAGATAGTCTCCACAAAATTTGGAGCGCACTTCACGACCACGCCGTAGAAGCGCTGGATACGGAGCTTCCAGAGGACCCGCAAACTACACCGGAAAATAATAGCAGCGTCATTCTCGCCGTCGTGCAGGGTGTCGACAAATATCTCTTTACGTCTGATGCTGGCGTACCCGCACTTCAGTACGCATCGGAGCAATACGAATTGGGCGGGTGTCACTGGATGCAGATCCCTCATCACGGCAGCCGTCGGAATATCAATCCCGCGCTTATCAAGCATTTTTCACCGAAGCGCGCATGGGTATCAGCTGAAGGAAGTAAGAAGCATCCCAGACGAGCAGTTGTGAATGCTTTTAAGGAGGTTGGCGCTGTAGTTTGCAGTACCCACTATCCGACATCGACAAACATGTGGACTCGTTCCGGGACCGTGCCGCCTCGTAATGGTTACACTCCTCTAATTCCATTGTACGAAGCTACGGCCGTCTCAAATATGCCGCATCCGGCGGGAAATAAGTGAATAAGTGATCTATTGAAAAAATGAATGAAAATAGACCGATTCAAGAGAGGCCTTCCTGAATGGAATCAGCGATAGATCAAATACTCAACAAACTGTCTTCTTACAACATCTTCAACTACCTACTGCCGGGCATAGTCTTCACAAGACTAGCAAGTGATTTCATTCGTTATCCTATCGCTCAGAAGGACATCGTCACCGACGCATTTTTCTATTATTTTGTGGGATTGGTGGTCAGCAGGTTCGGCTCCTTGATAATTGAACCCTTGCTCAAATGGATCAGATTCGTCAAGATCGCGCACTACAAAGACTTCGTTGCTGCGTCACAGAAGGACGCAAAGCTTGACGTGCTCTCGGAAGTCAACAATATGTACCGCACATTGGCTTCTTTGATCACTCTTCTGATCTTGCTGAAACTGCTCATGAGGGTTGAAGAAAAATTCCCTCGCCTCAACAACTGGAATTGGACTGCTTTGGCCGTCCTGCTTCTGGTGATGTTTCTGCTTTCCTATAAAAAACAGACTTCCTACATAACTAAAAGGATCGCGGCGAATATGCCGAAATCTTTGTGAGATCCATACCTGCATTTATCTAGTGCGTAATCGAAGTGAGAATGGAATGTCATGGGTCTTAAGGAATTCTGCAATGTATTTTGCGGGGACGGCGGATCCAAGACTTCCCCCAAGTTCGACAACCATTGCGACCACACTTTGGTCACCCATTCGGAAAACAGGACCGCCACTATTACCTGGATTAATTCTGAGGTCCACCCAGTAGACCTCTACAGGAATTGTCATTCCAGCGGCTTTAGCGGTGGTAAGTACTTCTGTTTTCCAAGCGGAAGCTATTGCCCCAGATGTGGTAACAAGTCCTGGCTCGCCGAAAGGGAATCCGCAAGCAACAATTTCTTCTCCATCGAGTGGTCTGCCCACGGCAAGATGTACGAATGCCGCTTTTGTTTGGGGAGATCCCGACGCCCCCGGACCGCCAAATGTTTTTGGCATATTCGTGAATGGGTTTGTGGCGGGACGAAAAACAGCAATATCGTGTTCAGGGTCTGTTGCAATCAAAGTGGCAGGGAATCCTACTGTCCCCGAAGAGACTGTCAGATTTTTTGTCTCAACGTTGGGCATATTTACCCCTATTGTAGCCCTTGCATGAATTCCAGCCGTTCCCAGTAATTGGATGATTTGTTGAACGCCATCCGCTACGTGGCAAGCAGTTACAACATCACCAGCATCATTGACAAAAAACCCGGTGCCGACGACACAATTTATCTTGCTTGCACCAAAACAGGGTGGCAGGCTCACAGCTAACGATAGTGTCGGAGGTGCATCTGTAATGTGAACCAGGACTTGTACGACCGCCGGTCTCACTAGTTCAATCAAATGAATTGTGTTTTTCTGGGCTGACGTGCATCTAGATGCGGGACAAAACACCACACCCGCGAATATTGCGGTCCCAATGATTGATGTTTTTGATAAGTACACTTCCTTCTCTCTTTCTAGGGCGAAGATAACACGCACCTGCCTTTTGGGCAATTCACTAAGGTTGGGATTGACTGAAAATTTCAAACTGACCCATTACCAACGTCCACGATTCCTGAAAGCGTCAGCCAATGTCTCGGATGTGGAATGCACTTACCTTTGCGGATGGTTGTAGCGTAGGGTTCTGAGACTGCAAGGACGGATGAAATGGTTGGGACCATGATTTGCGCGAGACGAGGCATGATCTTTTCTCGGTAAACCTTTTCCGTGAGCCATTCTGGTTTTTCCGATGGTTTCCAAGCTTTCCGGGCGGCTGCCTGCCGCCGTTGCGTCGCACCGCGCAGGGCCTCTGCTTTGGGTGTGTGGGTTGCAATCCGGCCAAGCCGCGCAGCTTTAATCAGACCTTCTCTGGAAAAGTTGACTCCGCAAGCCGCGCAATAGCTGTCCCCCGATTTTAGAGCGACACCACAGGTACGGCAAATGCGCAAGGGCCGAGTTATGGCTCCAATCGGCTGTATCGAGGAACCGCCACTCGCTTCACGACGGCGGCTTTGTGTTAACCGTGTGGCGGGATACACCTGTCGAGCTGGCTTTTTCAGTGTCGACCACAACACGCGAGAAATCCACTCGGCCACAGGTGCAACTGCCCAGCCCCACATTGGCATCGTTTCGGAGAGTCGAACAGCAATCGAAGCCATGAGACGGCAATTGCCGTCGCGTTGCTCAAAAAACCACTCGCGCCGCAGAGGCTCACTCGTAATCCAATCCAACACATAGCCGTCAACCTGAGGTCGAGCGGCTTCCATCAAATCGCACGCAAAACTATCACGCGATGGTGTATCAACGTGTATTACTCCAATGCCCGGATCGAGCCCGAGCGCAGCCAAAGCGAGGCGGGATTCTGATTCGAGCAAGGCATAGAGATAATTAAGCATTGCGTTCGGAGGATTCACGGCAAGCCGCGGCGATCCCGTAATTGGCGACTTACGAGTTCCAAACATGCGCCAGTGATCGGGCACGCGAGGGAGATCGCGCTGCGGGAAGTTAATCGGAATTGAGCGCCAAGCAAACCAATAGGCGAGCGCAGCCTTTGCTTCCCACTGGCGAATTAGAGCAATGGTTGGTGCTGTCGTTAGTGAGATGCGAGCCTGCTTAACTTCATCAGCACCAATTAAGTCATGGAGCTTTTCCCGCAGGACCAGCTCTTGGCCAATGAGTTTGCGACTTATCAATTCCCGAGCGATCTGCAAGGCTATCCCGGACTCATTCGCAAGGGCTTGGGCTCGCCGCAATCGAGCATCCGATGGCCGGACGGGGCCTGTGGTAGCAAGCACGGAACCAATTCGATCAAGCATGACAAATGCGGCATCCCGATCTGCTAGCCAGCGAAGAGCCGCAAGTGAAACCGCACCATCAGAGCCGATCACAACCAGGCGCTTCAGATTGTTCTCAATTCGAGAAAAACGGCCCTCACGACGCTGCGATCCAATCCCATCTTTAAGTACTAGGTGACCGCGTTCGACCTGGATCCGGATTCCATAGCCGAAAAGAGTAACGACGCCGTGACGCGGCTCGACGATCTCTGCGGGCAAATTGCGACTGGGTACAACTTGAGGTACGGTCTGCGTAGCTGCCATGGGAGATGATCCTCCAGTGGTGGTCAGGGCTTGCCGTCTGCTGATAACAGGCGGCAGGCCCGCTATACATTTAGGTTCCTATTTGCCTCGTGAGCCTCGTCGTTTTCGGATGGATTTGCCTGCTCGCGACTCTTCGAACATTTCATCGGGCCTCTTACTTCCAACAAGATTGATAGACGTGCGAACACTTATCCCATACAGGGCACCTGCCAAGGCGCGTGACAAGAACCATAACTGCTTCAATTTGCTCGATGGGCGAGTTGTTGATTTCGGGAACCGAGGATCGTTCTTAGCAGCGATGAATTGAGCAGCATTCTCGGCCAAATACATGGGAAGGACGCTACCGGCCGGGATGGGCCAATTCGGGATTGTCAGCTCTTTCTTTACACCAGGCCTGACTTCGACGGTCCGCGATGCCACGGCATCTGTACAAATGTTTTGGACGGCTTCGGAGGTCTCCGCATTCAAAAGTGCTTCAATCACCTCCGGTTTACCCGGAACCTTAATTTGTGTGCGCACCAGTTCCCCCACCTCGACCTTTAACCACTCACGCGTTGCTGCGAGATTCGCGATGCCAAGTTCCCTCAGTCGAGACATTTTCTCGGCAGGCGCGAGGCGGCCCGCTTCAACGTCTTTCCGAACGACTTGAACGAGCGCAACCTTCTGGCTTTCGCTAAGCCCTAGATTGTAAGCGTCCACCTCTCTGATCGCTCGTTCGTACTCTTCCTGATCATATTTCCAACGGGAATAACCCTCCTGGATGCGCCGGAAGTCCCAGTAGAACTGATGAGCGAAGCTGTATACGGTTCCTGCGTCAGCGATTTTTGGGCGGCCAATTGGCATAATTATGGGGCAAAAACTCTAGGCATTTGACGCATAAGGTATAATTATTGCATAAAGAGGCTAGTTCATGCAAGGGCAAGAACATGGAGGTGAGTTCGTGCATGAGGCTGAAACAGTACTGGCAGTGGGTATGTCTGAAGCCGGACGACGGCTGGGTTTGTCGGCTAGAACCATCGCGAATCTGGTCGCCAGAAACGAGCTTCCAAGCCGAAAAGTGGGCCGTCGCAGACTCATTGCCGTCCGCGACCTTGAAGCATTCGTGAGAGATAAACGCCCGATCACGTAGCGGCGCATTCGCAGGATCAATCAAATGAAACGCATACATCGCAGGCCAGCGAAAAAGAGAAGTCGGAGCCACAAAGCACAGGCTAGGTTTGCGCGGCCAAAGAAGAATCGTCGCCAGGAGCGTCGGAGGAGGCCCAGAAAAGTAGCTCACCTCCCCAGGAGGCGGCAACGAATCACCGATCCACGAGTAGCTCGTGCCTTGGGGTCCATGCGTCGAGACCAAGTCTCAGCGTCAGAAGCAGCTCATCGCGAGAAAATGAAGCTGGAAACTTTCCGAAAAAGTGCGGGAAGGTATCTTTACAGGTCTGGCCCAGGCAAACCGTGGAAGGTGCGAAGCGAAGATCAGCTTCGTTTTTCCATGACGGTCATCACGAGTCGCGGTCCACTCGCCGTCATCGTTTCCAACTCTCGGGAAAGGAAGCTATACCACCAATATAACCTTGCCCTCCAGATGTTTCTAGCCGGTGAAGATGGAGCTGAGGCTGCGCTTAAAGCGTTCGAGGGCAAGACGGTGGGCGGCTATGTGCTCATTACCGATATCAAACTGCTTATCGAACTGGAAGAGGCCGGGCTGCTTGAATTTGACGGCTTCTACACACCAATCGGAGGGCGGTCATGAAGTCCGCCATCGGGCTGGAGTGTGTGTGTTTTATTTGTGGGGCTGGCAAATACATCGAACAGAACCATGCTGGTGGCCGGAATCACATACCGTGGTTCAAGGTTCCGTTTTGTCAACGGCACCACGACCAATTTCATCGTGTGCTCGAAGGCGTTGGAATTAACCTTCGCTACACACCCAACAAGTTAAAGCGCTTGGTCACGGCGGCTAAAGCACTCAATATAGCCCTGTGGATGGTGGACGAGGCACTCTGGACAGAGGTTGCGGGACTTCCCGAGAAGGACGATCCGCCCAAGAGGAATCTTTAGGGCTGAAGCGTCACGACATCTTCGTGCGGGCACACACCAGTGTCCGCACGAAGACCGCGTCGGATCAAAGATGGTCTCCCAAATGGCCTAGTCATTGCCTCATCTTTGATACGGAAACTACCCTCAATCCTGCTCAGAGACTCAATTTCGGCGCGTTCCGGCGGTGCAAACTTGTCGGCTCCCGATATGTGTGCGTGGAAGAAGGACTTTTTCACCGCGACGAAGTCACCCCTTCTCAACTAAAGCTTCTTGGGAAATACAAGGCTGAACCCCCAACACTTTCTGCGGTTGAGTACTTCCCGGCTAAAACACAGCTAAGCCTGCACAGCCTCGCATCGTTTGTCCGCAGCGTGTTCTGGGAATCCGTGCGAAAGGGCGAGCTGATCGTTGGTTTTAATTTGGCCTTTGATCTATCGCGATTGGCGGTCAAATCAACTGAGGGGAGGAAGGGTGATTGGTCCCTCGCACTCTCGCAGCCCTGGAAAAACCCAAAGACCGGTCGAGTCGTTCCCAATCCAAAGCGGCCACGAATCATCGTCGACGCTCAAAACAGCAAGATGGCATTTATGAGGCTAAGCAGCATTCTCCACAAGGAGGAGTGGCCGAAAGAAGGCCGGTTTCTCGATCTTCGCACACTGAGTTGGGCAATCCGCAACGTCTCCTACAGTCTGGAGAGTGCCTGCAAGGCTTTTTATGTCAAAGGGAAGTTTAGGCACAAACCTACAGGGCGGATCAGTTCGGAGGAACTTGAGTACTGCCGCGGTGATGTCGCCGCGTCACATCGCTTGCTGAACGCCGTGATGGAGGAATTCAACCGTAATCAAGTCGATTTGCATCCCGACAAAGCTTATTCACCGGCATCCATTGCTAAAGCATATTTGAAGGAAATGGGCATCAAAAACCCGAAGCACCATTTCAGAGCACCAAACAAGATGCTCGGTATTGCAATGCAAAGTTATTACGGCGGTCGGGCGGAATGCCGTATTCGAAAAACCCCCGTTCCAGTAATCCACACGGATTTCACGAGCCAATACCCGACGGTAAACGCGCTGTTGGGAAACTGGAAGGTGCTTACTTCCGCGTCCGTTCGGTTTGTGAACTGCACGGCAAGAGCGAAAAAGTTGCTCTCTCGGACAAATCTCGAACATACGTTCGACCGGGCACTTTGGAAACAGCTGAGTTTCTTCGCGCTTGTGAAACCCCAAGACGACATTCTTCCGGTCAGAACCGTTTACGGCGACACCGGGAAAACGCAGAACATCGGTCTGAATTATTTCAGTTCCAAAAAACCAATCTGGTACGCCGGGCCGGACCTGGTCGCTAGCAAGATCCTGACAGGCAAAGCTCCTCGTATTCTTAAAGCGCTAGAGATGGTCCTCGGCGGGCGGCAGAATCGCTTAAAAAGCACAAATCTCGGCGGGATGGTGAAAATAAGACCTGCGGAACAGGATTTCTATTGCGAGGTTATCCAGCAAAGAGCCGTTCACAAGAGGACCGACAAACCCTTGGCTGATTTCCTAAAGGTATTAGCAAATTCAGGCAGTTACGGTTTGTTTGTGGAAGTGAATACGGAAACGAAAAAGAAGGAACGGCAAATTGCTTGTTTTTCCGGAGAAAAGAAAGGAAAAATTTATTCTAATTACGCAGAAAAACCGGGAACCTGGTATTTCCCGCCAATCGCTTCCCTGATCACATCCGGCGGCAGGCTGTTGCTCGCAATGCTGGAAAAGAGCGTGGATAAAAAACAGGGCAGCTATTTGTTTTGCGATACGGATTCCCTTTGCATTGCGGGTACGGAAAAAGGCTCATTTGTGGCGTGTGCGGGAGGAAAAACTCATTATAACGGGAAAGCCGGATTCAAGGCGCTTTCTTTACAGGAAATAAAGGCAATTTCCGACAAATTCAAAGGGCTAAATCCGTACGATCCGTCTCTGGTATCTGAAATCCTCAAAATTGAAGATGTGAATTTTGTGGATTCCAACCCCCAAAAGCCATTCCGCCAGCTCTACGGTTATGCAATCTCTGCAAAACGGTATGCGTTGTACACGCGGTCGAGAAAAAACATCCAAATTGAAAAGGCCAGCGGACATGGTCTCGGTTATTTACTTGCGCCGAAAGCAAGGCAAAAAGATGAGGAGGAAGAAATGCCGCTATGGGTGATGGAGGCCTGGAACTTTCTCCTAAGAAAAGAGTTAAAGCTCCGGCGCGAAGAACCGCCTTGGTTGGATTTACCGGCAATGATGCGAATGGTTGTTACGACTCCCAACATATTTAAGCAACAGAGACCGGAATGGCTGGGACCATTCAATTTCTTCCTGTTTCCCCTCGTTTCGGTTCTTGTCGGATATCCCGCAAGCTACGACAAATCCAATTTTCTGTTCATAGCTCCCTACGAATCAGATCGGAAAAAATGGAAATCTCTGGAAGGCGTGAATCTTTTCGATGGGCAAAGATTTCAGATCGCGATGCGGCCAACGGCCAACCAAGATAAAGTAATTCCGGACTCATTCCGCATCGTTCTTCGCAATTATTTAAACAAGGCTGAAGTGAAATCACTTGCTCCCGACGGGACGCCCTGCAATGGCGCAACACACGGACTTCTTCTCAGAGCCAAGATAATCGCCGGAGATTTGGTTCCGGTCGGAAAAGAAACTGACCGGCGCTGGGAGCAGGGCGAAGATCCGAGCATGATTGATTTTGATAACTGCATTTTTGAAAAGCGAGCAAAAACCATCGTTGCCGATCCGTCGGAGCGGAAGAGATGGGCCGCCGTCGGCCTTAGACGCCTAATGAGGGAATCAAAACTCAGCCAAGCGCCAGTTTCTAACGCCATAAATGGCAAACGGGTTCGACTTCAGACTCTGTCGATCATTCGACAAACTGCCGATATGCTTGAGGGGAGGCCTGGTATCGACGCAAACTCTCGCTATACTTCGAAAAAGCGGTTGACTATTGGACCATCGCCGTCGTAAGTCCAGCGAACTAGATTCCACACTCTAGCTCAAGAAATCCTGGTCGAACCACGGAGAGTATTCGAGGTCGTGACTGATACCGTCAAGATCACCCGGCAAGAGCTTTACGAAAGAGTCTGGCAGACACCTATGGTCAAGCTGGCCGCTGAATTTGGTCGGTCCGATGTGGGATTGACGAAGCTGTGCAAACGATATCAAATTCCAGTTCCAGGTCGGGGATACTGGGCCCGGCTCCATGCTGGACAAAAACCTAGCCGCGCACCATTACCAGCCTTAGCCCGCGACAGAATTGAGATTGTTATTCAAAAGACGCGACAACCGGAGGCCGCGCCAGTGATCACGGACAGACCTGTTCCCGCAATCGAAGTTTCGGAAGCTCGGCCGATAACCCATCGCCACGTGGTACGCATTGACAAGTCGGTTTTGCGAGGCAAAAAGGACTCTCGTGGACTTCCTCTTTCCCGCCAGAGGCGCACGTTACCGGTTAATGTCTCGTTGGATTCGCTGGCAAGAGCTTTGCGAATTCTAGACGCCCTGTTCATAGCGCTTGAAGATGCGGAGCACACAATAGAGTGGGAAAGACCCTACATTTCGCCGATCACCGCGATGGTGTTCAAAGAAAAAATCGGGTTCTCGATATCAGAGGTAATCAAGCGAACGCAGCACAATATCACCAAGGAGGAGGCCGGCCGCCAAAAACTCGACCGGTGGTGGATTCCCCCTCGGTGGGATTACGTGCGTACAGGACGACTCAAGTTCACACTCCAGTCGTCCGAAGCGCCGCACATCCAACACGTTTGTGCGGATGGTCGGAAACAAAGGCTAGAAGGCTGTGTCGGCGAAGTGTTCGTAGGATTTGAGGACGTGGCACGTGCTGTGAAGAAATACCGAGAAGCCCGTGCGGAGGAAGCGCGGGCCCGAGCCGCCGAATTGAAACGAGAGGATGAAAGACGACGGCGACAGGCAGAATATGATCGCAAATTGGAGGTCGTGAGTAAATTTGCCTCACAATGGCGAAAAGCAAATGGATTACGCGAGTTCGCAAACGCGCTAAAAGAAAATCTAAAGTCACCCGCTGTATCCATCGAGCAGAAACTAGGTGTTTTGAGAATCCTTGATTGGATTGAAAGGCACGCGAATTACATCGATCCGTTGACGGACGTCAGACATTTAATCTCCGAGTTCTGTGGGCAGAGCGCGAACTGATCCGATGCTGGCAGCATCACTTAGCGAGGAGGAACGCTTTCGCCGGAGGCTAACAAGATGTTCGTATCGAACTCCTTGGCGGTTTTCATCGATTCATCGATCTCGCGGAGACTGTTGTAGCCTAGGAATCTAATTACTTCGTTCAGTCGCAAACACGGGCCCGAGAAGGTGGGCCGACTCAGTTCATCAAACACCTTCCTTCGCCGATCCTCCGAAGCTACTATGAACAGTGGATAATTTGAGTTCGGAGCTTCCGCCCTGAGATCAGAAAGCCTGAGAATTCCCGAATAAACCGAAGTGGAATGCTCGATTTCGAAAGCAGACTTTATCGAGTATGGCCCGAATTTCCAGACAACGTCGATATTTTCGATACTCCGAGGTACGTCCAAACTCTGGTGAAACTCCTGCAGCACGAAGTCACGGAAAAGATGTCCCTCGAATTGCTTTGGTTGATCGTTGCGCGGAACCCACACATCACACCTTGCAAGCTGGCCCAAGCGAATCAGTCGCCATTGCATCTCATCATGTTCGGTAGGTGTGCGCTCGATGCGTTCATCTATCTGCGCGATCAAAGCCTCCTTGCGTGCAGGAACGTGGATAAGATCTTCCCCTTTTTCCAGCGTCTTGAGCACGCCGAGTATGTCGCCGTAATTCTGTGCGAAATTGGAAACCGCCCCTTCATTGATCATGGAAAAGCCTTGTGGGCGGTAGTGAGCCTGGTAACCGAACAAAGGGTTCAGCTTTTCAATGGGGACGTCTGTCCTTTCTTCATTCACAATGAAATACATGAGCTCCCAGGTTCGGCCAGTCTCATTCTCGTGCCAAAAATAACGGGCGAGCTCTGAGTTCCTAACCTTGGCTGCGATCTCTCCAGCGAATCGAATTCGACCACTGTTGTAAATGAGAACCACATCGCCCGGTGCCATCTTCTCCCATCGAGATTCATTCATCGGACCAGGAACAGCTCCCCACACAATGAAATTCGAACTGTGGTAAATCCTTTCCAGATTTTCAATCTCTTTGGATGGCAGGAATCGTCTAACTTCCTCTACTGTTCTTTTACGCTGGATTGTATCTTCGAAATGTCGCTCCGCGGCTGGATTTCCACCCGCGACTACGAGAAAAACCTTCCTTGAAAGTGCATGAGCCATTGGAGATCATCATACGTCAGTGCTAAGAAATTCAGCGATGGAATAATGCCGCTCAACCCAGCACTCAACGAGCTAGCCGAAGTGCTTGACGATCAAAGAATCCAATAATCCTAGGCAGCTAGTTACCTGTGGCTCCTTTACATTGTTCCAGTCCGCATGAAGGCTATCGTTGCGAAACTTCAAGAAGCTTTGGGCCACACCCGGCTCACCGCCCTGTAGAATTCCCCTGTCTTTGAGTTCCACTAAAATTTGGTCGAGCTTAATCCGGCTCGTGATTCCAGCCTCTTCCTGCGCAAGTCGCCTCATCAAATCCTCGAACGCCGCTGCCGTCAGAACCGCTGCTACTTGCACGGCGTTTTCATTCAAAGCTTCGCGGGCCATAAAGATCAAGTCGCCCAAAATCTCGCCAGCGATCCCCAGCCTTATGTTCTGTACAAGACCAGCGTTGATTTCTGCCACCATATTTTGGATGACACCGTACGCAAATTCGTGGATCAGAATTTCGGGATACGCACCACCCTTCTGTTTGGGAATATCAGCAGCCCGAGTCTTGATCATCTCCACCTGCTGACTTCCTGGTCCGTAAAATGCGCACGCCATCGAAATCGCAAATTGCAAGGTCTCGCCCGAGGTTAAGGTGTTGCCTCTAGGACTAAATTCAGCAGCCCTTTTTAGCCACGATTCAACATTGATCGCCATTTCAAGCCCCCCCCCACATCCAAGAGCGAATTGTAGCGCGATATATTTAAGGAGTTTGTTGCAATACGTCTTGTCTTGCTTCCGGGTCGAAGGCGTGCTGGTAGAGAGTCCATCAGGTCTTAGCACCGGACGAGTGAGATGCGAATTGAATTCATACTTTTCGATTCTTACGGAAGATCATTCCATTTGATTTCAGCTTTTTCGGAAAAAGTGTGTGACGCACCCAAACCACGTCTGCAACTGGCCTACTTTCAGTGATTTCCCCGCGCAATATTGAGATCCATTGCAGGCTTCGCGCATTTCAAATTTATTCCGGTGCGAAAATTCATCCGCGCCGTGCAAACAACGCACACTCTGTGAAGCTGTGAAAAAACCTCTTTGAAATTTCTTCTTGAAAATTTTGGGAAGGCGTCTATGTTGGGCACATG
>Ga0209415_10003089_pt1 | contig 31010 bp, 23 predicted proteins | sample PeaSoiSIISIP2007_FD_187696 | JGI IMG/M metagenome (GOLD analysis project Ga0209415, IMG submission 187696) | Peat soil microbial communities from Weissenstadt, Germany - SII-SIP-2007 (SPAdes) (version 2) | ecosystem: Environmental > Terrestrial > Soil > Wetlands > Peat | place: Germany... | reverse complement strand
TCCGAGGCTGTCCGAGTCGAAGGCCAGGATTCGCGGAACAACTCGCCCGGAGTATCTTCCACTCAGGTGCGGCAGCCCAGCGCGGACGCCGTGCAGGAAGTCGCGGTGCAAACCAGCAACTATGCTCCCGAGTTCGGCACCGCCGGCGGCGGCGTGTACAACATCACCATGAAGTCCGGGACCAACCAGTTCCACGGCAGCGGCTATGAGTATTTTGTGAACGAAGACCTCAACGCCGCGGGCGCGTTTAGCCAAAGCTCCTCCGGCGGCAAGTATCTTCCTAGAAACCGCAGAAACGATTACGGCGGCACTTTCGGCGGTCCGGTGTGGATTCCTAAGATTTATAACGGCCACAACAAGACCTTCTTCTTTTTCAGTTGGGAGCAGTTCCGTGAAGACACCGGGCTCACCTTCAACGACACCGTCCCGGTGCCCGCGTATCTCACCGGCAATTTCTCCGCGATCTCGCCGAACGGAACCTGTAGTCTCTGCTCGCAATACGGGATTCAGCAGACTGCCCTGGGCATTCCCACCGCGGTCAGCGATGCCTTGGGCCGCCCGCTCCTGGCCAATACAATTTACGATCCCGCGACGCGCGCGGTGAATCCCGTGAACAATCTCGGATACGCCAATCCGTTCCCTGGCAACATGATTCCCATGAACCGGCTGGATCCTGTCGCGCTGAAAATTCAAGCTCTGTTCCCGCCCGCGGTAAACTCCAATCTCACCCAAAACTATACCGGCGATGTCCCCAGCATTCGCATCACTACGATTCCGTCGACCAAAATCGACGAGTCGCTGACGCCCAAGGACAAGGTTTCTTTTTACTACTCCACAACCGGCACGGCCAGCGCGGTCTCCACGCCCCTGGGGAACGCGGATGGATTGCCGCTCGAAATCGGCCAATACCGCGGCACCTACATCGACAGCAAGACGGTCCGTCTCAATTACGACCACACCATCACGCCGACGCTGCTGTTGCACCTGGGCGCAGGCTGGCAGCGGGTCGACTTCAGGGACAACGCTCCCTTCACCAGTTTCAACCCCTCTGCGTTCGGGCTTTCCGGGTTCGAGATCGACCGCCAGTTCCCGTCCGTAACCGGGATGTGCGCCGGCGGGAACCCTTGCACGGGCGCCGGCGGCATGCAAACCATCGGGACGTCCCTCCAGACCCAATCGCGGACCCTGTACGAGAAGCCTACGTACAACGCCAACGTCACCTGGGTTCGTGGGAGCCACACATTTAAGGTAGGCGGTGAGGCGGTGCAAATGGGTGCGGTTACCTCGCCTTTCGCTGGCGTCACCATGGCTACCGGAGTCGGTCCGACCTCGCAACCCTTCACCCCCACCGTCAGTCTCAACGGATTTACCACGGGTTTCGGTTACGCCAGCTTTCTGCTGGGCGACTATAGCAGCACGACGCAGACGCCGGGCGAGGATTATCGCCAAGGACACATGGCGTGGGCGCTGTTTGCCCAGGACTCCTGGAAGGTGACCCGCAAGCTCACGGTGGATTATGGCTTGCGCTGGGACTACAGCACTGCAGTTGTAGAAGAGTACGGCCGCGTGGCAGAGTTCAATCCGAATGCGCCCAACGCCAACGCCGGCGGCCATCTGGGCGCCACCATGTTCGCGAACACCTGCAATTGCTCGTTCTACCGGCCCTCCTATCCTTATGGCTACGGACCGCGTCTGGGCGTTGCCTACCAGATCAACTCGAAGACGGTGCTTCGCGGAGGATGGGGCGTTGTATACCAGTTCCCCACCGACGACGGCGTTCCCACCATTGGCTCGAACGCCCTCAATGCTCCCGCTGGAATCAACTCTTTTGTGAACATCGAGACACCGGGTGCGATTCTTCAGCCGACATGGCCGGTCACAAATCCCAACGTTTATCCCGCGCCCAACACCACCACGGGCGCGCCTTACGATCCCGACCGCAACTACAACCGTCCTCCGCGGCAGAACCAGTGGAGTATCGGCATCCAGCGCGAGATTACCAGGAACTTTTTGATGGAGGCCGCGTACGTCGGCAACCGCGATGTCTGGCTGAATGGTAGCGTGGCCGGCACTCCAGGCTATCTGAGCCAGATTCCCGCCTCGGTGTACGCGCAGTATGGCTTGTATCCATATCCTGGAACCGGTCCCGCGGGATACTCAACCGCCCAGAATTATGCCGACTATCAACTGCTGAGCCAGCCCATCAACAGCACAGCCGTGGAGCAGAGAATGCGGGCGGCAGGAGTGGGCAATAACGGTCTTCTGCTTCCCTACACCGGTTTCCCGGTGACGAACTCACTTCTGAGCGCCTTGTATCCCTATCCGCAGTTCGGCGCACTGGCGGTTGCGGAAGCGCCGACCGGTGGCACGAGATACGATTCGCTGCAAGCCAAGGCAACCAAGCGCCTCTCGCACGGCCTTCAGGCCGCCGGGGCCTTCACTTGGGCCAAATCCTTCGTGCGGGCGAACCGGCAGGATTTCTTCAACTATGACAGCTCGGTGTGGGATCTCCAGCAAATTCCGCCAATGGCGCTGACTTTTAACGTCACCTACATCACACCCAAAGCGGATTTCTTGAACCGCTTCAAGGGAGCCAATTGGTTGATAAAGGACTGGCAGATCGGTGCGTTCGCGCAATACCAGAGTGCCCCGTTCCTGGCTGCTCCCACCAACACAACCGCGAATTTCCTGCCCAGCGAGGAAACCCGCGTCGCGGGCCAGCCCTTGTACCTCACGAATATCAATAGCCAGATCAATCCATACACGCAGCAGATTCTGAACCCGGCCGCCTGGGCGATCGTGCCCGCCGGACAGGTCGGGCCGGCGATCGGAACGCTTTATCAGGATTTCCGCGGCCGGCGCAGACCGGTGGAGAACGCCAACTTAGGCCGCAATTTCCGCATAAAGGAGAGAATGAACTTTCAGGTGCGCGCGGAGTTCACGAATATCTTCAACCGGACGCTCATACCGTCTCCGAGCACGGCCACCTCTCCACAGCTCCCGCTGACGAAGAACAATCTCGGCCAATATACTGCCGGATTTGGAATAATTAACGCCACCGCCGCCGTCAACACGGTTCCCACGCTCAACGGCGCCTCGCGGGCGGGGACGCTGATTGCCCGCTTCTCGTTCTGAGTGTGGGGCAGGTCGTGGGGCAGGTCTGCGACCTGCCGCGTCTCGCTCTGACGTGTGGGGCAGGTCTGCGACCTGCCGATTTCACCCCTACTTAGGCAGCGCGTACAGGTTCAGTTCGGCGTAGAGCGGATCGGCGCTGGGCGGCGGCGGCACATTCCCATGCAGGATCTCAGCCTGCGACACCCCAGCTCCGTAAAGCTTGCGATTGTCGTCCTTGTCCGGGCGAAGCGTGGCTCCGTCTAAAGTGATCCCGGCGAAGGATAATGTAATTGTTCCGTCGGGAACAATACCTCCGAGACTTGATTTGCACGTTGCGGGCCAAGTCACCGCTAGTAATTCCTACGATTCTTGTCACGGATCGCCGCCGGCCGCGATCTCTCTTATTGGAGCCACCGAAATGAGATGGTGCGCGCTCCCGCTGCTGCTTATGGCATGTGTCGTGCCTGCCGGTGTCGTATACGCTGAGCAAGAAGTGTCCATTTTCGATTACATCCTTCAGGCTTGGAAGGAGATGACGCGATCCCACCAGAATCTCGCGGCAGCGGCCGTCGATCCCAAGTTTCCAGCTCCGGCCAGCGGACGCTGGTCCGTCTATATCGCCAGAGACGAGGATCTTTCCACCATCCAGGACCGGTTGCGTTCGGAAATGACCCCCGCCGACCTTCAAAAAATCGACCTTCGCCAGCTTCCGCGGAATCTCAACGAAATTAGCGAGCAAGGGCTGTTGTATCTGCCGCGGCCCTATGTCGTGCCCGGCGGCCGCTTCAACGAGATGTACGGCTGGGACAGCTACTTCATCCAGATGGGCCTCCTGCGGGATGGCCAAGTCGAGCTGGCCAAGGATATGGCCGACGACGTTCTGTATGAGGTTCGCGAGTACGGTAAGGTCCTGAATGCCAACCGCACCTATTACCTGACCCGCTCCCAGCCCCCGTTCCTCACGCAAATGGTGCTGGCCGTGTACCGCCGCACACATGACCGGAAGTGGCTTGAAGAATCCGTGCCCGCGATTGAAAAATACTACGCCTATTGGACCGCTGAACCACACCTGACGCCGCAAACTGGATTGTCCCGCTACTTCGATCTGGGCGACGGCCCCTCGCCCGAGGTTCTTTCCTCTGAGCACGACTCAACCGGCCGCACCGACTACGATCTCATCCGTGAACATTTTCGCGATTTCGTCCATACGCATCGCGCCTCCGACTTTGACCTCGCTCAATACTACGACGCAAAGAAAGACGCGCTCACACCTCTCTTCTACAAAGGCGACCGCTCCATGCGCGAGTCCGGTTTCGATCCCTCCAGCCGCTTTGGCCCCTTCAGCGTCGACATCATCCATTACGATCCCGTATGTCTCAATACGCTGCTGTATCTGATGGAAGTTCAAACGGCCGACATCATGAGCATCTTGAGCCGCGAAAGCGACGCCGTCGTCTGGCGGGAGCGGGCCGAAAAGCGAGCCGCGCAAATCAATCGCCTGATGTGGGATCAAGCCGACGGTTTCTATTACGACTACAACTTCGTCCACCGCCGCGTGCGCCGCTATCCGTTTCTGACGACGTTCTACCCGCTGTGGGCCGGAATCGCCAGCGCCAATCAAGCCCAGCGTGTCGTCCGGAACCTGCACGTCTTTGAGCAGCCGGGGGGCTTGCAACCCAGTTCGCGCCAGACCGGCGACCAGTGGGATGCGCCCTTCGGGTGGGCGCCCTTGCAGTGGATCGCCGTCCAAGGGCTGCGCCGCTATGGATACAAGAGTGAGGCGGACCGCATTTCGGAGAAGTTTCTGTCGCTGGTCCAACAGGAGTTCGTGCGCTACGGAACCATCGAAGAAAAATATGACGTCGTGCGCCGGCAGTCCGATGTGAGCAAGAGCCTGCGCTACGGCTATCGCACTAACGAGGCGGGCTTTGGCTGGACCAACGCCGTTTTCACGGCGCTGTTCGATGAGCTGCCGCCGTCAGACCAGCGAAGACTGCTGAACTAGCGTGTGGGGCAGGTCTGCGACCTGCCGACTTCGCGCCTGAGCTCCAGGACGCGCTGCACCCGACTCATGCGCCGGTCGTCCAGATTTCGTCCAGCGCGCGCTGAAAGTTGCCGCCCAGAATCAGTTTGATATCGTCTCGACTGTATTTCCGCCGGCGCAGTCCTTCAGCGACATCGAAGATCTTCTTCTGATAAGCGACCCCGTCCAGGTCGTTCTTGCGCGCGGGCGCGCTTCCCGCCGCCGCACTCCCCAATGGCCGCGTGCCATGGTCCCGTCCGTCTAAGTCGACGTCCGTCCCGATGCCCACGTGCTCCACCCCAGCCAGTTGAACCACATGATCGATGTGATCCAGCACATTCTCCATGGTGACCCTATCGGCGGTGCCCACAAAGAAGCGCACCATCGTGATCCCCATGACGCCGCCTTTGTCCGCCATTTTCTGGATCGCCGCATCGGTCTTGCAGCGGGCGCTGCTCTTCATCAGCGCGCGGCAGTTGGAGTGCGTAACCAGGACCGGCTTCTCCGACGCCGCGATTGCATCCAGCGTGGTCTTGTCGGCGCAGTGCGAGATGTCCACCGCCATGCCCAGCGCATTCATGCGCCCGACGATTTCGGAGCCGTAACTGGTCAATCCGCCATCGTGCGGATCCGTCGATCCTCCGCCGATCCGGTTGGGCTCATAGGTTAGCTGCGAAACCCGCTGGCCCATCGCGTAAAACCGGTCCACGTCGTCGACGGTTCGAAAGTGTTCCGAATTCTGCTGGCCGATAATGATCCCCATCTTGCCCAGATTCTTGGCTGCTGTGAGGTCGGCTACCGTGTCCACCCTCAGAAACTCGTCCGGATGGCCGGCGATGAAGATGTTCCAGCCGGTGATGTCCTTGAGCGACTCCTCGTAGATGTTTCCACCCGTGTAACCCACCGCCGGGTGGAAGATGGTGATGCCGGAATCCTTCAGTCTTTGCAGCTCGGCCGGCCGGAATCCGCTGGGCTTGGTGCGCCACGACGCCAGCTTCTTGTAGTCCAAAGTCAGCAGACCGAGCATATCGATCACCACCGACTCACGCACAAGATCAATAGTTTGAGTGGAGTACTCGGCCTCGGAAGCGAAAAGGCTGAACCGTCCGCGGTTCACAAACGGCGCGCCGAGTAGGCACGCAGTGCTCGCCATGAAGGAGCGACGAGAAACCATAAGTTTTACCAAAAGGGAACGCGCTAACCACGCGTCAACTTTTGGACGTTGTCCCTTTGGCTTAGGTTACTTCATTTCGGAGGACGGGAGTTCGGATGATGGTGCGCTCGGCCGTAGGGATGCGTCTGCAAGAAGTTCCGATACGTTGAAGAAAAAGTTCCGCGCCTCGCCTCATGCCCCGAAGGGACCCGGCGCCGGTGAGCGCCTGATTCGGGGAGACTTCGCGATCATGGCCCGAAAGGTGCCTATTAAAAATCGGTTGTCTGAGCGCAGTTGGCTCGGTCCAGCGGCTCCGGCGAATTCAGGAAGGAGTATTTCATGAGTTCAAATATTTCGAAGTTTTTTAGATGGATCGGGCCTTCTGCCAGTGCATTGACCGGCATAGCCCTCGCAGCAACTATTCTTTCGTCGCCGGCGAAAGCCGACGACTACGACAAGAAGACGCTTCTCACCGTGGATCAACCCACCCAGGTATTTAATACCTATCTCGCGCCCGGAACCTATATGTTCAGGCTCTTGGACTGGGACCGGCATATTGTCGAGCTCGCCACTCAAGATCGAAGCCGGGTGTTCAATATCATCCTTGCGATTCCGGCATACCGTGTCAACGTGACCAGCGAAGCGCAGTTCACATTCTGGGAGACGCCTCCGGGAACCCCGAGAGCCGTCCGCAGGTGGTTTTACCCGGGCGACCATGACGGTTGGGAATTCCGCTATCCCACCAAGTGGCAACAGGTCGCGGCAGTAGCAGCGGCCCCTGTGCCCGCACCGCCCGCCATCTCGCAACCTGCCGTGACCGCGCCGGCCGCCGCCGAGGCGGAGTCTGCTGCCGCACAGCCGGTGCAAGAGACTCCGCCGCGACCCCAAGCGCCAGAGCAGTCGAACGTCGAGGTCGCCCAGAACACTCCGCCGGCAAACACGCCTCCGGAACCAGCTCCGTCCGAAACTCCCAATCAGCCCGCGCCGCAAAACTTGCCCAAAACCGCCAGCCCTTATCCTCTGTTCGGACTGTGCGGTCTGCTTGCCTTGGCTCTCTATGCGGCGCTCCGCGTGACGCGAACGTCTGCACAGAACGGGTAAACTATAGGTGAGAACGGGCAGCAACTATGAACCGGCGCTCGGCAATGCGAACTTTGATGACTGCCAGCGCCGGTTGCCTATTACCACCCCTATTTGCGCGGCCCGGCGACGACGATCAGGACGAGTTGATCATCCGCACCGAGACCCGCTTGGTGCTCCTCGACGTGAGCGTGAAAAATCCCGCCGGCGGCTTCGTTTCGGGGCTCTCCAAGGAAAACTTCAGCGTCTTCGAAAATGGCCGTCCTCAATCCATCATGACCTTCGACCATGGGGATCTCCCGGTAACGGTCGGGATTCTCGTGGATGAAAGCCGCAGCATGGCTTCCAAACGGCCCGCGGTTCTGACTGCCGCGCTGAGCTTCATTTCGGAGAGCAACCCCAAGGACGAGATCTTCGTTCTGAACTTCAACGACGATGTCCAACAAGGCTTGCTCAGCCCGATGCTCTTCTCAGACGATATCCAGGAGTTGCGCCTCGCTCTTTTCCGCGGAGTTTCCGAGGGAAGAACGGTACTGAACGACGCCGTGGTGGCAGGCTTGGAGCAACTCGAACTGGGGATGCGCGACAAGAAGGCCCTGGTGCTGATCAGCGACGGCGGCGACAACGCCAGCATGCATACCCGCCGCCAAACCATCGACCGGGTCGAAAGAAGCATCGCGACAATTTACACTATCGGAATATACGACGAGGAAGATCCGGACCGCGATCCGGGAATCCTCCGGCAGCTTGCTGGAATCAGCGGCGGTGAGGCGTATTTTCCGCCAACCCCCCAGGACACGATCCCGGCTTGCCGCCGCATCGCCCGGGATATTCGGGCCCGTTACACCCTGGGCTATGTTCCGGCCGAGGGAAAGCCCACGAATAACGTCCGGAACATTCGCGTGGGGGCGTCCGCGCCGGGCCATTCCAAATTGATTGCGCGAACGCGGAGCAGTTACCGCTATGACCAAGCCGACACCCAGAAACGGAAGTAGAGCTCGCCGCTGGATTGAGAGCATTCTTCTGCTCGCCGGTATTGCGGGACTGGGTGTGTGGTGCGGAGCGAACCTGGTTTCCAGGGTCTGGCAGGCATGGGCGAATCAGCTTTTCGATCATGAGACTCGCGAGGGCGTCTCCCGCGAAAAGCCGCCCACCGACGGCAGTCTCATCGGCCGCTTGACCATCCCGCGCCTGCATCTCAGCGCGATGGTGCGCGAAGGAGTTCGCGAGAACACTTTGAGCCTGGCGCTGGGCCACGTTCCGAGCACGGCTTTGCCGGGACAACAGGGAAATGTCGGCGTTGCCGGCCATCGCGATACCCTGTTCCGGGATCTTCGCGGGATTCGAAAGTACGACCTGATCCGGTTTGAGACGCTCTCTTCCGGCAGCCATCTCTATCAGGTGAGCTCCACTGAAATCGTCGATCCCTCCGACGTGAGCGTGCTCCAGGCGACCCGGGATTCCGAGCTTACGCTGGTCACTTGCTACCCGTTCTACTACATCGGCTCGGCCCCGAAGCGCTTCATCGTCAAGGCCCTCGAAGTGGGTGGAGCAGATCGTGGGCCAGGCAGTGGGGCAGGTCTGCGACCTGCCGTGTCTCAAAGTGGGGTAGGTAGTGAGGCAGGTCTGCGACCTGCCGTGTCTCGACCCGCCGTTCAAATCGCTGTCTCCCTGAACACCGCCAGCGACCGCTCCACTAACAAATGATGCCTCCGCGAGCGGTACGTTCGCGCTTTCCTAACGTCCGGCTTGGAAGTGTCGACGCAAAGCTCCCACGCACTTCCCTTCCTCGCCGCCGGAAGAGTGAAGCGCACTGCCTCGTGGTGAGGATTCAACAGCAGCAGGAAGCTGTCGTCTTGGATTGGCTCGCCAATCGCATTGACATCGTCGAGCGTGCGCCCGTTCAACACCAACCCGACGCAGCGAACCCACCCCGCCTGCCACTCGTCTTGCGCCATTTCCTTGCCGTCCGTTCGCAGCCAGGTGATATCGCCCTCCGCGCCGCCGTTCACCTTTCGTTCCGGCGCTTCGGGATCGATGCGCCGATCTTGGAAGAACTTGCGCCGGTGCAGGTTAGGATGCCTTTGTCGCAATTCGATCAGAATTCGCGTGAATTCCAGTAATTGCCGCTGAGGCTCGTCCAAATTCCAATCGAACCAGCTGGTTTCGTTGTCCTGGGCGTAGCCGTTGTTGTTGCCGTTTTGCGTGCGCCCGATCTCATCTCCGCCGCACAGCATCGGCACGCCTTGCGATAGAAACAACGTCGCCAGAAAATTTCGCTTCTGGCGCTCGCGCAGATCCCGGATTGCCGGGTCGTCTGTGGGACCTTCCGCGCCGTGATTCCACGAGTCGTTATCGTTTGTGCCATCGCGATTCTCCTCGCCGTTGGCTTCGTTATGTTTGTTGTTGTAGCTCACCAGATCCTGAAGGGTGAATCCGTCGTGCGCCGTAATAAAATTGATGCTGGCCGTGGGATGCCGGCTATCGCGCTGATACAGGTCGCTGCTTCCGGTCAAGCGGTAGCCGAGCTCGGCCAGTTGCCCGCCATCGCCCTTCCAATAGCGCCGCACCGTGTCGCGATAACGCCCGTTCCATTCGGCCCACAGCGTGGGAAATTTACCCACCTGATACCCGCCTTCACCCACATCCCACGGCTCCGCGATCAGCTTCACCTGAGAGATCACCGGGTCTTGATTAATCACGTCGAAGAATGAGGAAAGCCGGTCCACTTCATGCAGCTCGCGCGCCAGAGCCGCCGCCAGATCGAAACGGAATCCGTCCACGTGCATTTCCAAAATCCAATACCGCAGGCTGTCCATGATCAATTTCAGAACTTGAGGATTCCGGACGTTCAGCGTGTTTCCGGTGCCGGTGTAATCCATGTAATAACGCGGCTGGTCTTCCACCACCCGGTAATAGGTGGCGTTGTCGACACCCCTGAAGCTCAGCGTCGGCCCCAGATGAGTCCCTTCGGCGGTGTGGTTGTACACCACGTCGAGGATCACTTCAATACCGGCGCGATGCAGCGACTTGACCATGCTCTTGAACTCGCCCACCTGCTCGCCGTGGTCGCCGGTGCTTGAGTAGCGGGCGTCGGGAGCGAAGAAGTTGATCGTGTTATAGCCCCAATAATTTTTCAAGCCCCGCTCGACCAGCAGCTTATCGTCCAGAAAGGCGTGGACCGGCATCAGCTCCACGGCCGTAACGCCCAGCGTCTTCAAGTGATCGATAATCACCGGATGCGTGAGGCCGGCGTACGTTCCGCGCAATTCTTCCGGAATTCTCGGATGCCGCGCTGTGAAGCCCTTGACATGCACTTCGTAGAGAATCGAATCGTGCAGCGGCGTCAGGGGCGGACGGTCGTTCCCCCAGTCGAAGTCCGCTGCGATCACCACCCCTTTGGGAATCGCTGCGGCATCGTCCTGCTCGTCCAGCCGAAGATCGCCATCGGGATTCCCAAGTTGGTAGCCGAATACCGGCGCGTTCCAATCGACGCGCCCCGCCAGAGCCTTCGCATAAGGGTCGATCAGAAGTTTCGCCGGATTGAACCGCAGCCCTCTCTCTGGATCGTGAGGTCCGTACATGCGAAAGCCGTAATATTGGCCGAGCCTGAGTCCGGGCACGTAGCAGTGCCACACGTGTCCCGTGGATTCTCGAATGGGGATGGTCCTGCTTTGGCTGCCATGCGGTTCGTCGAACAGGCACAGTTCTACGTCCGTGGCGCCTTCCGAGTAGATCGAAAAGTTAACACCCGTACCGTCCCACGTCGCGCCTTGAGGGTATGGCTTGCCTGGCAGGATCGCTCTGGCCATCGTTTCAGCTCCTAGTAAGAAGCGGCTCGCGGGCCGAAGGCCTGCGCCACCTGCCGCAGCTGCTTAGAGTGCGTGTTTCAGAATTGCCACCGAGTCTGGAGGCAGCTCAACAGAATGCTCCATAGCCAGACAGTCTTGTGACGAAGATAGCAACAATGCGCCGGGCGAAGCGAGCGGGATTGCTTGTCGTTCTGCATGCAGATTACAGGCGACGGTAATCGCGCCACGCCGCATCGCCAGCCAGCGCCGCTCCTCGGAGAATTGCACATCGGCCCGGTCCAGGCGGCCATCCATCAGATCCGGCTCCCCTCGGCGCAAACCGATCAGCCGCCGGTGCCATTCGATCAAACCCCCTTGGTCCTTGTTGTCGGGATCGCAGCCAGCGACTTTGGATCTCGAAAACGTTTCCGGATCCTGCGGATCGGGGATCTCCTGCGCGTTCCCTCCCCATGCCCCGAATTCATTTCTGCGCCCCTCCGATACAGCGCGAGCGAGATCCGGATCCTTATGATTGGTGAAATAAAGAAACGGCGAGTTTGCGCCGAATTCCTCCCCCTGAAACAGCATCGGGATGAAGGGAGCGCAGAACAACAATGCCGCGCCCACCTTCAGCCGCTCCACGCTCATCAGCATGCTGCTGCGTTCTCCTTGCGCGCGGTTACCGGTTTGGTCGTGATTCTGGAGGAATCCGATGAAGCGGGTGCCGGGAAGATTCACGGGACGCCGTCCGTGTCTCCGCTTGCGAAATGCCGAGTACCGCCCGTCGTACACGAAAACATTTTTCAGAGCCTTCGCCACGTCGGCAAGCGAGCCGAAGTCGGCGTAGTATCCGGTTCGATCTTGCGTGAGGAACGCGTGCATGGCGTGATGGAAGTCGTCGCTCCACTGCGCATCGGCGCCATAACCGCCCGCCTCCGGAGCCGTCACGATGCGCGGATCGTTCAGATCGCTCTCCGCGATCACCGCCAGATGCCGCCCCGCCTGCGCCTCCAGCGTCCTGACTTCGCTCGATAGCTGTTCCAGGAAGTGAACCGCGGAGGAATCGAAGATGGCATGCACCGCGTCCAGACGCAGACCGTCAAGGTGGTAATCGCGCAGCCACATTAGCGCGTTGTCGCATAGAAAGCGCCGCACCTCGGTGCTGCCCGCGCCGTCGAGATTTACCGCGGGCCCCCACGGAGTCGAATACTTCGTTGTGAGGTACGGCCCAAACCGACCCAGATAGCTCCCCGCTGGGCCAAGGTGGTTGTAAACCACGTCCAGCAATACCGCGAGCCCCGCCGCGTGGGAAGCATCGACCAGACGTTTCAAGCCTTCCGGACCGCCATAGGCGTGATGCGGCGCGAACAGATCCACGCCATCGTATCCCCAGCCCCAATCGCCCGGGAATTCATTCACCGGCATCAACTCCACGTGCGTGATGCCGAGGCTCGCAAGCTGTCCCAGGCCCGTGATCGCGCTATCGAACGTGCCGTCTTTGGTGAACGTTCCAATGTGCAGTTCATAAATCACCGCGGAAGAGAGCGGAGGCGCCTGCCACCGCTGATCGGTCCACTTGAAAGCCGCGTGATCGACCACTCGCGAAGGACCATGCACCCCGAACGGCTGCCACGGGGAGCGCGGATCGGGCAACGATTCCCCGCCATCGAGCACGAACCAATAGTCCAAGCCTGCCGCCTCGTCGACGCTCACGCACCACCACCCGCCGTTCTCCGGCTTCATCGCCAGAACGCTGCCGCTGTCTTCCAAGCGAAGTTGCACGGTCAGCGCGTCCGGAGCCCACACGCGGAACTCCTTCATGCGGCGCCTTCCTTGACCAGCAGCAGCACAGGAAATCGGCGCAGCAGCGACGCGACCTCGATCTTGCCCCCCTGCACCACTTCGCACGTGAACTGATTCTTCCACGACCCCTCGGGTATTTCCAGGCTGGTTTCAGCCCAATTTCCCAGAGTCATCAGCAGGCGAGGTGCAGCGGCAATGATATTTTGTCCGCGTTGAAAGGCCACCAGATTCGCGGCCCTTGGCCCGGCGGCCCACAGCGCCTGATAGCCGCCCTCCGCTCCGAAACTTTGCGGGTGCCCGCTCCTGGTTCGAAGCGCCTGCCGGATGGTCCACAGCTTGGGCAATCCTTCGCAGCTTCCCGCCAGAATCTCCTCGGGCGAAAGACGGTCCAGTTCGGCCAGCAATTCCCGCCGCAGCTCATAATCGACCGGCCGCCGGTTGTCGGGATCGACCAGACTCAGATCCCACAGCTCCGATCCCTGATAAAGGTCGGGAACGCCGGGCGCGGTAAGCTTCAACAGCAGCAGCGAGAGAGAAGTGGATCGGCCGGGCTCGAGCAACGGGCCAAGAAATTGGCGGAAATCCTCGAGAAACTCGTGATCCGCCAGTACGGCTTCGATAAACTTTTGAAGGGCTTCCTCAAAAGCTGCGTTGGGTTCGATCCAGGAAGTACGCTCCTTGGCCTCGCGCACGGCCTTCCGGGTGTATTCTACCAGCCGCTCCGGCGATATTGGCCACGCACCCACCAGCGTCTGGTAAATCAAGTATTCCGTCTTGCGATCCGGCAGGTCGCCGGTCCGATGCCCGGCATTCAACTGCGACCATCGCGCCACCGCGGCGGACCATTCGGCGGGAATCTCCGATAGCAGGCTGATGCGGGCGCGCACATCCTCGCTGCGCTTTGTATCGTGAGTGGACGAGGCCAGCAGCGTGGACGGAAACCGAGTCTGCGTCTCCGCGCACCACTCGTGAAATTGCTGCGGCGTCACGCCGAACCGCGCCGGATCGCCGCCCACCTCATTCAAAGAAACCAAACGAAGGTAGCAATAGAAGGCCGTATCTTCTACTCCCTTGGCGATGGCCGCCGCGGTCACCTGTTGGAAGCGCATCACGAATTCGCTCTCGGTTTCGCCGCGCGCTTCCAGCGTAAGAATCTTGCCCAGCAGATCGAACAGTCTTCCGTCCAAATCAGGACACGCCAACCTCGCCGCATTCACCGCCTCCATGATCGCAGCCACGCTGGCTTGGGAAATGCTGTGCGCATCCGCGCGAGCGTAGGATCGATACACAGGAAAACATGCGATCACTTCGCGCACCGTCTTGTGCAGCTCATAGCGCGTATAGTCCCGCGAATCGCGGCGATTTTCGCAGATGCGCACCAGCAGAGCCGTCAGACGGCCGACGTCGCTGTCCAGGATCTCGCGCAGCACCAGGTCCTTCTTTTCGTGCGCCACCGCGGCGAAGTCGGTCTGCTCCCCCGTGAACTCCCGATAGATCCGGTTGAAAGGAGCCTCGCCGTGCGGGTCCACGAATAACCCTCCGGCCAGGTTGAGAAAATCGTAGCCCGTGGTTCCGGCGATCCCCCAGGATTCCGGCAGTTGTTCTCCCGGCTGAAGGATTTTTTCCGCGACGATCCATGCCTCGGGCGCGGCCGCGCTCAGCCGGTGAAAATACTCTTCCGGGTCGCGGAGCCCATCGGCATGATCCACGCGCACTCCGTCGAGTTCGCCGCGCCGCAGCAATTCGAGGATCAGCCCATGCGTATCCGCGAACACCCGCTCATCTTCCACCCGCACTCCCACCAGCGTATTGATATCGAAAAAGCGCCGGTACGCCAGATCGTGCGCGGCCGAACGCCAGCGCGCCAGCCGGTAATGCTGGTGCAGCAATAACGAATCCAGCTCGTCCGCGTTGCCGTTCAATTCCTGAATCGCCGCATCGATGGATTCGGCAACCGCGGGAACCTCCGAGCACAGCCGCGCCAGAAGCTCGCGCAGGACCTCCTTGTTGCGGTGCCGCTCGATCAGACCGCTCCAGTCGGACTCCCGCGGAGTCTGAAGCCGCGTCAGCGAATCCGCAATGAACCCGAGCTGGCTGTTTCCGCACGCCCCCGCGCACTTTCCGAGAAGACCCGCCATCGACTCCGGCGCCACCGGAAACGTGTGGTCGTAATAGCGGAACAGGAACCCTCCGCCGTTGCGCTCCAAAGTCAATTTTCGGGCCTCGACAACCAGCCCGGAATGGTCTTCAAGAACGGGGAGCAAAATCTTGTTTCGCAGCCGCTCCTCGGGCGCGTTCCACTCGATATCGAAATACGGCGCGTAGCGGCTGGATGCGCCGTTCTCCAGAGTGTCCCACCACCACACGTTGTGATTCCCCGTGATGGCCATGTGGTTGGGCACGATGTCCAGCAGCTGGCCCAAGCCGCAGCAGCGAAGTTTTTGCGAGAACCTTTCGAGCCCGGCTTCACCGCCCAGCTCGCTGTTCACTCGGGTATAGTCGACCACGTCGTATCCGTGCGTGCTGCCGGGAGCCGCTTGCAGATAGGGGGAACAGTAGACGTGGGAGATTCCTAGATCGCGGAGATATTCCGCGACTCCGCTGGCCGCTTCAAAGTCGAATCCGGCTTGGAGCTGCAATCGATACGTGGATCGGGGTAAGCTCAATCGCCGCCTGGTGAAAGCTAAGGCTACGCCGCCCGCGCGGAGGAGCCCCGGCAGGTGAACGCTCGTGCGGCGCGGCGCGCTCGCATCAACCGGATGCGAATCGCGGTTTCCGTGACTCCGTTGTAACGAGCGATCTCCTCGGTCGTCGCCCCCTGCATTTGCAGTTCGAGCAGTTGGCGTTCGCGCGGCCGGCAGAATTTCAGAATACGGGCCACGTCTATAGCGGCCATGTCGATTCTCAGTCTGCTATAAAGCTCCGGCAATGGTTGATTGAAGCGCTCTTCCGTCTGCAATATCCTGCGATAGATGTTCAGCGCGATGGTGTTCACCCATGTCAGCAATTGGTCCTCGTTTCGAAGTTGATGCAGACGCTCCCAACCCCGAGCCCACGCCGCCTGAGCCGCCTCCTGCGCGCCATCCCTCGGCGCACCTCTCGAAATCAGAAAACGAATGGTGCGTTCAAATCCCGCCTGGTATGCCTGCCCGTATTCGCTTTGAGTCATCGGGCGCTTAACAAGCATCCCGTGTGCCACAGTGTAAGTTACTGAGAAAAAATGTACTGACGGCTCTTCGCGATGAAATTTATCGCGCTGGAATGCAGCTTCTGCCGCACCCGCGTGCAAGGGCTTGCGCTGCATGCAACTTGCGCACCGGCGAGTAAAATCTACTGTCCGGAGACGGCCGCGATTCCCATTTCCCGCACCCAGAGCTGCCACCACGGGTTTCGAATCCCGTGTGTCGAGAGCGTGTCGATCAGGCGCTGCGGATCGCCAAGATCGCTCCATCCTACGTCTCCCAAATTCAAGACGGTTAGACGCGGGTTGCCGGCGGACAACACTACTTTCGAGAAGTCGGCCGAGGCGATGGAATCGTAGAGGGATTCAAGCGCTTCATCCGCTATCTCCCCGTACATCATCGGCTCAAAAACACAATAGAGCTCCGGAGCGGTCTCCTGAATCAAGCCGAGAAACGCCCGCAAGTGCCCTACCATGACGAAGGTGTTCCAAACGCAGCCGCGCCTCACCAAGTTGTGGGCAACTTCCAGCGAAGGCTTTTCCCAGAATCGTTCCACGGACATCAGCCGCCGCGTTCGCCGTCCCTCGACCGCTGCCGCAGACTCGATGTAGCCGAAGTTGGTTTCCGGAATCTTCGCTTCCGCCCCAGCAGGATCACCGCGTCCGGATTCGCCTCCGCGGCTTTGAACACCGAACGCACTCCCTTGATGAAGGTTCTCTCTCGCATTAGAAATGATCCGATGGAAAGAATCCCACCACAGCCTGGCGATCGAACCCCTCGCCGTTGAGCTTAATCAATCGCGCCAAGCTGCAAAGTACCGCCGGGAGCGTTCCGCGATTGGCCGTCTGGACAATCATTCGCGTAGCCGGAATCTGCGCCAGATCGTTCGCGTAAAAGCGCTCGTGCTGCTGAGTGAGGACGTACAAGATTTGGCTAGGCTGAACGGCCTTCGCCACTCTCAATTGGGTTTGCTCCAACAGCGTCTTTTCCCCTTCGAGCAAGGGGCAGAACTGTTTAGGCCGGTCGTCTCCGGCGATCAAACGGGCTAACGGGCGGAGCCTTTCGCCGTCGCCTCCCGCCAGGATCACGCCCCAGTGGCGTCCCCAATTGCAATTCATTCTCTACCTCCACTGTTAGGTTTCCCGCACACGCTGCAAACGAGATACCAGAGCTCCGTACGCCTTTTGGCCACCTGGAATCAAAACCAGTACGATGGGACGAGCGGTCCATGCGATATTGAAGGGTATAAAAATGGCTTTAGACGTGAAAACGTCGCCCGCCGTGCTGGTGGTCGACGACGACCCCGAAGTACGAACCGCCCTGTCCGAGGTTCTCTTCTCTCTTGGCTATGCCGTCGAAACGGCTGCCAACGGCGAAGAAGCCTTGATCAAAATCGAAACCAATTCGTTTGCCGCGATCCTCACCGACCTGATGATGCCGCGGATGGACGGGTTCCAACTGCTGCGCACTCTTCTAGAACGAGGCGAGTTGACGCCCGCTATCGTACTCACCGGAATCGACAGCATTTCTAATGCCGTTTCCATCGTGCATGAGCTCCGGGCGTTCTGGTACCTGAGCAAGCCGGCGCAACGCGGAGTTTTGGAAGTTCTGCTTGCACGCGCTGTCGCTCATGGCAGCCTGGTAAAGGAAACCGAGCGGCTACAGCGGCAACTGAGCCATCAAGGGGTGCTCGGCGAACTGGTGGGCTCATCCGAGCCCATGCAGCGGGCATATTCCTTGATCCAGCGCGTCGCGCCCACCAACGCTCCGGTGTTGATCACCGGAGAAAGCGGAACCGGCAAGGAGATGATTGCCCGGACCATTCATCGCCTGAGCGCCCGCGCGGCGGCTCCGTTTGTCGCCGTCAATTGCGCCGCATTGCCCGCCGACCTCATCGAGAGCGAATTGTTCGGCCACGAAAGGGGCTCTTTCACCGGCGCGGTCGCTCGTCATCCCGGCTGTTTCGAACAGGCCAACGGTGGAACCCTGCTACTGGACGAGATCGGAGAAATGCCGCCGCTGATGCAGGCCCGATTGCTCCGCGTTTTGGAGGAATCGAGCGTGCGCCGCCTGGGAGGAACGGCGGAGATCCCGGTCGACGTCCGTGTGCTGGCCGCCACCAACCGAACCGTGGAACTAGCCCTCAGCGAGAAGACGCTTCGCGAGGATTTATATTACCGCTTGAATGTATTCCGCATCCACGCCGCGCCCCTGCGCGAGAGGAAGGAAGATATTCCTCAGCTCGCCAAAGCCATTATCGGCGACCTGAACCGCAAGCACGATTGCAACGTGAAGAGCCTTCACCGCGATGCTCTGGAGCGTTTGATGGCGCATTCCTGGCCTGGAAACGTTCGCGAATTGCGCAATGTTCTGGAATGGGCGGTCATCACCGCGCATGAAGACGCGATCATGCCAGCTCATCTTCCCAAGATCGTCGGTTCCAAGGCTTCCCACTCCGGAGCCGCAGACCGTCAACGGCTCGGGCGTGCGGTTTGAGACGGGCCGCGGGCTCGACGACATCGAAAGAGAGTACATTCTGGCGACGCTCAAGAGCGTCAATAACGACCGCAAGCGCGCCGCGCAACTTCTTGGAGTCAGCCTGCGGACACTCTACAGCCGGCTCGCGGAGATTAAGGTTCGGGGCCAAGGACATGCCGCGGTCGCGCAATGAAGCCCCGGCCGCCGGACGAGGATCCAGCCGAAGGCTCCGCCGTTCCGGCCGTCGTCGTTGTCGACGCCGATGACGACCGCGCGGCGCAGCGAACGCGCCGCCGTCACTTAACCGCGGCGGGGTTTTCCGTTCACCCAGTCGCCGGCGCGAGCCAGGTATTGGAAGCGGCGGCCGCTCACCAGCCCGATGTGGTCCTTCTGGCCGCGGATTCTCCGGACGCCAAGGAGGCCGAAATCTGTGGCCGGCTGAAGTCCGGATCGGGGAAGGTCCCGGTTGTCGCCCTGTTGATCTCAAGCCCGAAACCCAAAAAAGAACAGCCTCGCTGCGGAGCGGACTTGAGCCTGCCCAGGGCCCTCGCGCCTTCGTTGCTGATCGATGCGCTGAGGACCTTGCTGCGGCTGCGCACCGCGGAACAGGCACTCGACCAATCGCGCGGAGAAATGGTCGACTTCGCGATGCAGCTCGCCCATGACATCGAAGGGCCGCTGCGGGGCGTCGTGACGTTTGCGGAGTTGATCGGCCAGGCCCACCCGCTCTCCGATGACGAACAGACCTACCTGCGGCATGTTCTCGCCAGCGCGGATCAAGTGCGGCGGCTGGCGCGCTACGTTCTCACGTATGCGCAGGTCAAGCGCGACCGGCCACGTCTCATTGAAGTTCAGTTGCGCGGCGTGGTGGCGGCCGCGGTACAAGCTTCACGCGAGCGAATTAAACAAGCCAATGGCGAGATTCACGTTCAGGATCCCTTGCCAAGCGCTCTCGGGGACTTCTCCGCCCTTCAACAGGTGTTTCAATCTCTGATCACCAACGCGATCAATTACCGTTGCCCCAAGACCAGCCTCTCGATTACCATCGGAGCAAAGGAAAGCTCGGCGGGAGAGCGCGTGATTTTCGTCGGCGACAACGGGATCGGCGTGGCGAAGGAGTATCAGGAATCCATCTTTGCGCCCTTCAAGAGATTGCACGGCCCCGAAATCCCCGGCGCCGGCATGGGATTGGCCATCTCCAAGCATATCGTCGAAGCTCACGGCGGACGGATTTGGGTGGAATCGGAGCTGGGGCGCGGCGCTTCTTTCGTGTTCACGCTTCGAGCCCCCGCTTAACTAGCGTCTCCGCTCCCCTTGGTCGCGGCTCTGAAAGTGGCTGCAGACCGGGAGTGCCCATTCTGAGCCGCGACCAAAGGAAGCGGTGTTTTCGAGTCACGCCGCGTGTGCGTCGCCGTTGTGATTTCGCGGGCGCCCGCGCAGAAGCTTCCGGATCATGGTTCCGACTTCAGAAAGGAAGGACTCCAGGCTGGGTGGTTTGACGATGTAGGCGTTCGCGCCCAGTTCGCGCGCCCTGCGCATGTCGGCAGGCGAGAGTGAAGATGTCAAAATCGCAACCCGAATCCCGTCAAGCTCAGGGCGCCTGCGAATGAGATGCAGTAACTCGAAGCCGTCCACGCGCGGAAGGTTCAGGTCCATCAGAACCAGGCTGGGCAGAAGCGTGCCGGGCTTGTTTTGCCACGCCAGAATCGCCGCTTCCGCGCGCTCGCCGTCGGCCCAGTGTTCCAGTTCACAATCGATCCCGTGTTGCGCCAGCGCCCGCTTGACCAACAAGACGTCCGTCGCATTGTCTTCAATCAGAACGATGCACGGCCTTGGCTTGTTCATACCGCTTGCCTATCGGAGAGTGTAAAGAAGAACGTCGAGCCCTTTCCAATTTCGGATTCGACCCAAATCCTGCCGCCGTGATTCTCCACGATTCGTTTACAGAGCGCCAGGCCGATCCCCGTGCCCGCATGCTCGCTGCTGCGGTGCAGCCTCTTGAACAGGACAAAGATCTGCTCAAAGTACCGCGGATCGATGCCGGTCCCATTGTCTTTTACGGCAAACACCCAGGTCCCGTCTTTGCGCCTGGCTGTAATTTGAATAACCGGCGGGGCGGGGCCGTGATATTCGATCGCATTGCTCAACAGGTTTTGGAACACCTGGGCCAGCGCGATCTTGTTCCCCCGGACGCGCGGGAGAGAAGCGAAATCGCACTCGATTTTCGCGCCCGCGCTCGCCGCTGCCAGGCTGAGGTTGTCGATCGCCCATTCCACGGCTTCGCGTGTCTCTACGTCCTCGAAGATCGCCTCATTGCTGGTGTGCTGCGAATAGCTGAGCAAGTCCGTAATCATCGCATTCATGCGCCCCGCGGCTTGAACCACCTGGCTCAGCCAGGCGCTTTCTTCCTCGGTGAGAGGATTCCGGTGCTCCAAGAGAAACATTTCCGTAAAAGCCCGTATCGTCCGCAGAGGCTCCTTCAAGTCGTGGGAAGCGATGTAGGAAAACTGCAGCAGGTCCGCATTGGCGCGATTCAACTGGTCCGCCCGGTGCGCGGAAGCCGCTTCCGCCAGTTTTCGGTCGGAGATATCCCGCGCGATCTTGGAAGCTCCGATAATGCTCCGGTCGGGTCCGAATATAGGCGAGACAGTCAGGGAAATCTCGATTCGACGCCCGTCCTTGCCCTGACGCACCGTTTCGTAATGTTCGATTCGCTCGCCATTTCTGAGGCGCCTGAGAATGTTCGGCATTTCGTCGATCCGTTCCGGAACCGCAAGCATGGCGATATTCTTTCCGATGGCCTCGTCCGCTGCGTAGCCGAAGAGCCGTTCCGCGCCTTTGTTCCAGCTCATGATCGTGCCGTCGAGATTCTTACTGATAATGGCGTCGTCCGAGGACTCCACGATTGCCTCGATCAGTCCTTCCGCCTGCGGGTCTTCGACGGAATCGAGAGCCTGCCTTGCCCCGGTATTGCGATTGTTCAACCGGAGTAACGCGTCCTCCAGAGCGGCGATTCTTGCTCGGAGAACCTCAACTTCGAACTCCGGATCCGCGCACATCGACACCGCCATTCCTCAAATTGCGCTCCCGCCCCTCATTTCCCCCCCTATTTAACAAGATTTCCACTGTCTTCCGGATGTTTCAGCAGCTGCCCATTGAAGATTACTTCACGGTTTCGAGTGACACTGGAACGGTGGAAACCGGAACACCCGACACTGGGACGGCGCGTCCCGGCTGCGGCTGCTGCGCGACGGGGGCGCGCACGCCGCCGTGGAGACGACACGCCACGACAGGCTGCGTCCCGTCCACAAATACTTCGCTGCGCACCTTCGGGCAATTTGGCGTTGCCAGCTCCCCCGTTTCCGCGTCGATTTGCACCGTCACTACGCCGCTCGGCGCCGCGAAACCGCGCACGCTCTTATACTCCGGGTGCTGGTGCGCGCGCTTCATGAATTCGGTCCAGATGGGCAGCGCGCTGCGCGCTCCTTCCAGCTTGATATCGCGGTTATCGTCGAAGCCGACCCATACGACGCAGATCAGCTTCGATGTAAAGCCCGCAAACCAGCCATCGTGCGACGTTCCTGTCTTGCCAGCCGCGGGCAGATAGAATCCCCGTGAGCGCACCCCGGCGCCCGTCCCGGAGGTCAATACCTCCTCCATCATGTTCTCGATCACATAAGCCACGCGGGGGTCGATGGCCGGCTTGCGTTCCGGCTTCCATTCGAAGATCGAATCCGAATGCTGGTCGCGAATGGCCCGGATGAAGTCGGGCTTCAGACGATTGCCGGAGTTCACGAAGACCGTGTAGGCGCCCGCCATTTCAAGCGGCGTCACTTCGTATGCTCCGAGCGCAATGGCCGGAGTCGGCGCGATATTCATATTCAAGCCGACCGCTCGCGCAACGCGCGCGACCTTATCGTAGCCGACCGACTCAGCGACTTTCACCGCCGGGATATTAAGCGAATGAGCCAGCGCGTAGCGCAAGGTGACCTCGCCCGCGTATTCCTGATCGTGATCCGCTGGATCGTACGGCTTGCCCTTGAAGTAGAAGGTGGTCGGCTCATCGTCCACCGTGCTCGCGGCCGTGAATGGCGGAGATCCGTCGGCAAGCGCGGAGCCCATCGCCGCCGCGTATACAAACGGCTTGAAGGACGATCCCGGCTGGCGCTTCGCGGTGGCGTGATCGAATTGGCTGAGTCCGTAGCTGCGGCCGCCCACCAGCGCCCGGACTTCTCCGGTTTGCGCGTCCAAAGCCACCAGAGCCGCTTGCGCCAGCGGCATCTCGCTGCTGCCATATTGCTTGGCGCGGCGTTTCCATTGCTGATCGGTTTCCTGAATGCCGATTCGCACCGCTTCCACCGCGTCTCTCTGGAGGTTCATATCCAGCGTCGTATAGACGCGAAACGACGAGTTCTGGAAATCGCGATCCTGAAAGCGGCTTTGAAGCGTCTCATTGACCAGGTCGACGAAATAAGGAGCGTCCGCCGATTCGCCTTCCTCGCGCGTCACTTTAGGAGGCGATGCAGCCGCTTCTTCGTACTCGTGCTGCGTGATGTATCGATTGGCGTGCATCGCCTTGAGGATCGCGTTGCGCCTGGCCTTGGCGCGATCCGGATGACGGAACGGATTCCGGCTGTAGGGAGCTTGAATCATCCCGGCCAGCAGCGCCGCGTCGGCGAGCGTAATCCGGCTGAGATCTTTGCCCAGGTACACCTGGCTGGCCTTCCCGAACCCGTGAATGCTGAAGCTCCCCACATTGCCCAGGTAGATGCTGTTGGCGTAATCCTCGAAGATCTGCTGTTTGGTAAGCGTGTGCTCCAGGTGCAGCGTGATAAAGCTTTCGGGAATCTTGCGGCGCCAGCCTCGTTCCGGTCCCAGCGACAACGTGCGCGCCAACTGCTGCGTCAGCGTGGAAGCGCCCTGCGAGCTCCGCCGATCCTTCAGATCCACCCAGGCCGCGCGAAGAATGCCCGCGGGATCGAAACCCCAGTGATGGAAGAAATTTTTGTCCTCGGCGGAAAGCACTGCGTTCACCAGCACCCGGGGGATTTCGCCGAAGTGCACCAGCAGTTGTTTTTCGCGGCTCTGATCGACGAAGTTCGTGATGACCTCCGGCTCCAATGGAAGCTGAGCGAGGCTGATGCGATCTTTAAGGGAGACGATCTGACTGATGCGCCCTCCCTCAACCTGGATCGTCGCGGCATCCTGAATATAACCGTCGGGGCCAGGATGAATCTCGAACGTGTCTCCCTGTCTCCGGTACCATCCCAGCCGGTTGGTCTTGGATTCGGAATATCCACACTTCCGCAGATAGGCTGCAAGCTCTTCGATTTTTTCGTCGCTGCCGGCGACCACTGTCCGCGGCGCCGCATAAATCATCGAGGCGCTCTCGAGAATCCCGGAACGCAGTCTCTCGTCGACCATCCTCGCGTACTTCAGATAGTAGAAGGTGAATGCGCCACAACCGGCGATGAAGATTGCGGTCGAGATCGCTGCGCCCACCAGGAGAATTCGGCCAAGACGTCCCGTCAAACCCAGGCGAGTGCCGATGTTGCTGGTAATGCGAACTAGCATTGCTGGAGCCTGACCTTCTTACCGCCTATGAAGGTTAAGCAACTGACAGGCCAGTTGCGCCAGCGCAGATTTTGGTACTTTAGCCCGACCCAAGGGCGGAACGCGGCAAATATTACCGCGATCATGACTCTGAGCGCAGGGCCTGCACTCTTCATCTCGTTGATGCGTTGAACGGCGGCACGCCTTGGACCACGGGTTGCAAGTGCAGAGGGCATGGTACGAATAATTCCTCCGGCTCTTCTGATCACGGCTCTCCTGCTTACCGCGCAAGAGCCAAATCCAACGCAGCGGCCTCCGGCGCCGCCTCCGCCGTTCGGGACGCCTCAGGCGGGTCCCGTACCGATCTTCCGCGTTGAAGTGGTGGAGCGAAGCACACCCGCGATTAATTACCTGCATCGCGGCGGATCGACGAAGGTGGATTTTCAGGGGACTCCGCTCATGGCCTTCTCCAAAGGCGAGGCGAAGGTGGAAAGCGAACGTGGCGTGATCCACGTAGCGGCGAAATTTGACCATATGGCGCCACCTTCCAGCTTCGGTCCTGAATATCTGACCTACGTGCTGTGGGCCATCTCTCCGGATGGACGGCCCGTGAACCTCGGTGAACTGACGTTGAGCGACTACGGCAAAGGGTCCGACAGCAGCATCGAGGCGACCAGCGACATCCAGACCTTCGGACTGATCGTCACAGCGGAGCCGTATTACGGCGTTACGCAGCCTAGCGACGTTGTCGTTCTGGAGAACGTGGTCCGCCCGGACACGCAGGGCGTGATCGAGACGATCAACGCCAAGTATGAGCTGCTGCCGCGTGGCATCTACACCAATGAGGGCCGAGCCGCGGGGTTCGTGCCCGTGCGCGTGGACAAGAAGGATCCCTTCGAGTTGTATGAAGCCGAGAACGCCGTGCAACTGGCCCGCATCGCCGGAGCCGATCAGTACGCCGCGGATAGTTATCGGCAGGCGGTGGCGGCTCTGAATCAGGCGCAGCAATATGAGTCGCAAAAACCGGGGCAGAAGCCGGTGATCACCATGGCTCGCGAGGCCGTGGTGCGGGCCGAAGACGCGCGCGTGGTGGCTATTCGCCGCCATCGCGACGAAGTGGAGACGGCGCGCCTGAATGCGGAGAAGGACAAGGCCGAGGCCGCGCGCATCCGTGCGGAGGAAGAATCGCAGCGTCGTGCGCAGGCTGAGGCAGACCGCATCGCCGCCGATACGGTGAAGGGCCAGGCGATAGCGGCAGCGGCGACAGCCAACGCCGCGGCGGACGCGGCCAATCGCGAGCGGGCGGCCGCGCAGGTGGCGAAGCTGGAAGCCGATCAGGCTCGCCAGGCAGCCGAACAGGCTCGGCTGGAAGCCGAACAATCGCGTCAAGCGGCGCTAGCTCAGCAACAGCAGTTGGCGGCGGAAGCCGAGCAGGCGCGCCTGGCGGCGGCCGAGGCGGACCGTCAACGTCAAGACGCCGAACGCCAACGTCAAAACTTGGAGCAGCAGCAGGCTCAACTGCGGCAGCAGCTCATGGCTCAATTTAATACGATCCTACAGACGCGAGATACCGCGCGTGGCCTCATCGTCAATATGTCGGATGTGTTATTCGATACCGGCCAATATACCTTGAAGCCTGGAGCGCGCGAAAAACTGGCCAAAATTTCCGGCATTATCCTGGCGCATCCGGGACTGCTGATTGAAGTCGATGGCCACACCGACAGCGTCGGCGGCGACGAGTACAACTTGACGCTATCGGAGAATCGGGCCAACGCTGTCCGATCCTATTTGGTGGCGCAAGGCGTTAGCGCCGATGCCGTCACCTCCAAGGGATTCGGCAAGACGGAGCCCGTGGCCGATAACGGAACCGCCGCGGGCCGTCAGATGAACCGGCGCGTGGAACTGGTGGTCTCCGGCGATATTCTCGGCACCAGCCTCTCGGCTCGGACATCGAGGTAGACCGCCTTCTGGGCGTTCGAGCCGGCCGTCCCTCTTCAGGGAGAAGACTCCTTGCATGGAGCGCGGCTCCAGACTATGCTAAGCGGTAGTCTTGCTCCCTGAAGAGGTGAACGGATGATACTCAGAACAGCGCTGCTTGGGTGGCCGGCGGCTGTCGGTTTGCTCCTGACCGCGGCCGCGCCGATGCCGGCGCACCACTCCTTTGGCGCCGAGTACGACGGCGACAAACCCATTACACTGACCGGCGTCGTCACCAAAGTGGAATGGACCAACCCGCACAGTTACTTCTATCTCGACGTCAAGGACAAAGACGGCAACGTCGCCAATTGGAAATTTGAAGGCTATCCTCCGAGCGTGCTTTACCGCACCGGCTGGAAGCGGGAAGTGACGCTGAAGACCGGCGACACCATCACGGTTTTCGGATGGCGCGCACGGGACGGCACGAACTGGGCGCATTCGCGGGAAGTTACTTTCGCGGACGGCAAGAAGCTGTTCTTCGGACCTCCTGCCGGAACTGGCGACGGAGGCAATACGCCTCCGGTCGTTGTTCCATAAAAGCTACTCCATGAAAGCTGTTCCATAACAATCGAAGGGCGGCGCACTCGTGAGAAACCCCGTGAGAAATACAATTGCACAAGTCGCAATGGCGATGGCACTGGCGTTCTCGCCTATGGCTCTCGCGCAGAGCCCGGCATCCAGCGCTAAGCCAAAATATCCTCCGATGCCGCGCACCGCGGACGGCAAGCCCGATCTCACCGGCGTCTGGCAGGGCGGCAGTAATCGAGTGGGAACGTGGGAAGAAGCCAACGACGGACCGGGCATCGGTGGCACCGGGACGTCCGCGCCTGCGCAGGCTTCGGCCGCAAATCGACCGGCGGCGGCCGTGCGGGAACCGGCTCCCTATCAGCCTTGGGCGGCGGCGAAGGTTTTGGAGTTTTTCAATCGCCGCGGCATCGACGACCCCGACGCCTATTGCATTCCGCCGGGCGTTCCGCGAATCACAACGTTCGGATTATTTCCGATGCAGATCGTTCAGACGCCGCAAACTGTGGTCATCCTGTTCGAGGTCTACCACGTCTTCCGCATCATCCCGATCAATGCCAAGCATCCTGACGATCTGGAGCCCAGCTACATGGGAGATTCGGTGGGCCATTGGGAGGGAGACACGCTGGTGGTGGACGTAACCGGATTCAACGACAAGACCTGGCTGGGTCCCACAGGAACGTTTCATAGCGAGGCGTTGCACGTCACGGAGCGCTACACCCGGGTCGATTACAACACCATTAATTACGACGTCACGATGGAAGATCCCAACGTGCTGACCAAGCCCTGGAACACCCACAGCACCATCATGCTGCGTCCCGGCACGCGTATCCGCGAGTATGAATGCTCGGAGAACAACGCGGACCTGGAGCGTTATGAGAAACTCTTGAAGGATGATTCGGTCTTCAGGCGAAAGTAGAGGAACGTGGCTTGGTGCCGCTTCTTTAACTGATGCTTGAAGTCGAGCAACTGCGCAAATCCTACGCTGAGCTGATAGCCGTGGAGAGCGTTTCGTTCGCCGCGCAGCCGGGAGAGATCTTCGGCCTTTTGGGGCCGAACGGCGCGGGTAAAACCACCACCATCGGCTGCATCTGCGGGCTGCTTACGCCCAGCGCCGGACATGTCAAAGTGATGGGCCACGACGTGGTTCGCGAAGGTCCGGCCGCCAGGGCGAACCTCGGCGTGGTCCCTCAGGAGATCGCGCTCTATGAGGATCTCTCCGCAAATGAGAACTTGGCGTATTGGGGCGGCGCGCAGCGCATGCGCAATCCGAAACTGCGGGAGCGCATCCAGGAGGTTCTGGAACTGACCGGATTGCAGGATCGCGCCCGCGAGCCGGTAAAACAATTCAGCGGCGGAATGAAGCGGCGTCTGAATTTCGCATGCAGCATTCTGCATTCGCCCAAGGTCCTGCTACTGGATGAACCGACGGTAGGCGTGGACCCGCAGAGCCGCGTGCGGCTGCTGGATCTGGTTCGCGCCGAGGCTCGCGCGGGAACCTGCGTGCTCTACACCACGCACTACATGGAAGAAGCCGAGGCGCTGTGCGATCGCCTGGCGATCATGGATCACGGCAAGGTGATCGCCGCGGGCACGCTGCCGGAACTCCGCTCGATGCTGGCCGAGCGCGACCTATTGCGCCTCACCGGTGTGTTCGCTCCGGAAGCCGCGCGCACGGCGATGCAAAGGATCGATTCGGTGGAGATCCTTCAAGGCGACGAGAGCCTGCTGTTGCTGTCATTGGTAGGGGCGTCGCAAAAACTTCCCGCGATTTTCGCGGTGCTGGCGGCCAGCGGCGCCGAGGTTCGCGGAACCACGCTCACGCAGCCCAGCCTCGAGAGTCTTTTCATCAAGCTCACCGGCAAGGAGCTTCGGGAATAGCGATGCGGTTTCTGTGGGCCAGCGTGAGGAAGGATCTCGACCGGGTGCGGCGCGATCCGTTTTCGCTCGCGACGTCGCTGGGGATTCCGCTGGTGCTGGTTACTCTGGTTACGCTGGTCTTCAGTGGCGGCCAAGCCGCACCGCAAGGACGGCTGCTGGTGGCCGATGAGGATGGCACTGTGCTCAGCCAGCTGCTCACCGGCGCGTTCACTCGCGAGCCGCTTTCCAAGATGTTCGTGATGGAAACCGCCGGTCGCGAGGAAGGCCGGCGGCGCATGGATCGAGGCGACGCCTCAGCCCTCCTGATTATTCCCAAGGGATTTCAAGACGCCGTGTTTCAAAACCAACCGGCTCAATTGCAACTTGTGACCAATCCGTCGCAGTCGATCCTGCCGAACATCGCCGAGGAGACGATCTCAATCATGGTGGAAGGCGGCTTTTATCTCCAGAGACTGGCCGCGATCCCATTGCGCAGCATCGCCACAGGGCAGCCGCCCAGCGACGCGACCATCGCTCAAGTCAGCATTGCGTTCAACCAGATCGGCCGGAGCTTGGCCAAGTACGTGAATCCTCCGCTAATCAAGCTGGACCTGAATGTCGTCGCCGAGAAGCGGGAAAACCAAAACGTCGCAGGAGTGTTTATGCCCGCGATGCTCTTCATGGGCCTGTTGTTCGTCGCGAATTCATATGTGCTGGATATTTGGAAGGAGCACTCGTGGGGCACGCTACGCCGTCTGGCCACGACACCCGTTTCGCTGGGAGCCGCGCTGGGCGGACGCTTGATCTCCCTCGCGCTGATTCTCTGCGGCGTTGCGTTGGTGGGCGTCGGGGGTATGCGCTGGTTTGCCAACGTCGACGTGGCCAGCGTCCCTCTGGCGACCATCTGGCTGATCTTATCGGGAATGACATTTTATCTGTTCCTGGTGGCGATAGCGCTGCATGCCTCGAATCAACGGGCGGCGAATGTGATCGGCAACCTGATCGTGTTCCCGCTGGCGCTGCTGGGCGGATCGTTTTTTCCATTTGAGATGATGCCGGATTGGATGGCCAGAATCGGGCGATTTACTCCCAACGGCTGGGCCATCACCGTGTTCAAGGCGTTTGTCGCCGGGTCCGCTCACACCAAAGATCTGTTGATCGGGGCCGGATGGATGGCCGCCGTGGGATCGCTTCTGTTCCTGATAACCGTGCGCCGCATGCGGAAGTTTCTATAACGCCCCTATGTTTCGAGACGCACTCTATCTGGCTCGGATGGACACGGCGCGCTTGCTGCGCGCCCGGGAAGTGGTGTTGTGGACGTTCGTCATGCCGATCGTCTTCTTTTATTTCATCGGCTCCATCATGGGCAATTCTTCCGGCCCCGGGAAGGACCAACTGGCGGTGAGCGTCCCAGCGGACGCCGGGTTTCTCGCCGATCAACTGCTGGCGCGTCTGGAGCAGCGCGGCGGCTACAATGTGATTCGCGCAGATGACCCGAAGGAGTTCCTGCGCTTCCGCCGCAGGCTCACGATTCCCTCGGGATTCACGGATTCGGTTCTGGCCGGCAAAGCCATGACGATTCGCTTCGACCGCACCGGCGAAGACGTCAGCGCGGACTATGACCGCGTGCGTCTGTACCGCGCGGTGTATTCGACACTCGCGGATTTGATCGTGGTTTCGGGCGAGAACGCGCACGCGTCCAAGGAAACCTTCGAGAAGCTTGCCGGCGAACCGCGCATGCTCACCCTGAACGTGCAGGCGGCGGGGAAACGCATCGTTCCTCCTTCGGGGTTCGAGCAATCCGTTCCCGGCACGATGGTGATGTTCACATTGATCGTGCTGTTCACCAGCGGAGGCGTCACGCTGACACTCGAGCGCAACCTCGGCATTCTGCGGCGGCTGGCTTCGTCGCCGATGTCGCGCGGCGCGGTGGTGTGGGGGAAATGGGGCGGGAGGATGTCGCTGGGGGTGATCCAAATTGCGTTCGCGATGATCGCAGGGAGCGTGCTATTCCACGTCCATTGGGGTCCGAATCTGCCCATGATCGTGCTGGTGATGCTGGTGTACGGATCGCTGGCGGCGGCGCTGGGGATGCTGCTGGGCAACTTCGGACGCACCGAAGGCCAGGTCATCGGATTGGGCGTGATCGCCAGCAACATCTTCGCGGGGCTGGGAGGCTGCTGGTGGCCGATCGAGGTTACGCCGCTGTGGACGCAAAAACTCGCAATGGCGTTTCCCACGGGCTGGACCATGGATGCTCTACACAAGCTGATGGATTTTGGAGCGTCGCCCGCGAGCGTGATTCCGCATGTGTGCGTGACCGCCGCGGCGGCTCTGGCCGCGGGTTACGTTCTGTCGCGGTCCTTCCGTTATCAGTGACGTGGCGCACGCACCCCTGCGCAATGCCACTTAGTTTTTCTCCCTTCGGCGGATGGGAAAGCGATAGCCCCGCCCCCACACCTCTCGCGGAT
>Ga0209415_10003087_pt1 | contig 31015 bp, 23 predicted proteins | sample PeaSoiSIISIP2007_FD_187696 | JGI IMG/M metagenome (GOLD analysis project Ga0209415, IMG submission 187696) | Peat soil microbial communities from Weissenstadt, Germany - SII-SIP-2007 (SPAdes) (version 2) | ecosystem: Environmental > Terrestrial > Soil > Wetlands > Peat | place: Germany... | reverse complement strand
TGAGGAACGCCGCGTCCAGCCCAGTAGTAAGCGCCTAGAATCGCCTGCGACTTTACCTGTCCTTGTTCGGCCGCCATCGAGAACCAGCGCACCGCTTCGGCGTAATCCTGAAGGACATCTTCGCCCGCAGCGTAGCGCACTCCCATCGAAGCCTGAGCCGTGACGTCGCCCTGTTCGGCCAATTTGCGGATGCCCTCAAGGCTGGTTGGCACAACCGCGGCCGCCGCGGCTGGTTTAGGCGGAACCGTCGCGGGCGGCTGGGACGCGGAAGGAGCACCTGCACCGACCGTGAAGTCACGCGGCGAAATCAGCCAGGATCCAGCGAATAAGACCGTAACCATAGCCGCGATAAGCAGAATCTTCCGAGAGCGAGAAAAGCGCGGGAGCGGCAAGTCGGCCGGGGTTTCAACGGGGAACTCATCGTCTACGCAAGCCACCAGCGTGGGGGCAGCGCCGGTTGCTGTAGAGCTATGCCCGGCCAACCCATGCCCGCCGGATACATGTTCGTCGGAACTACGCTGCGCAAAACTGGTCCCTGCAGAAACCTTCGCGGGAAAAACATGTTCTGGCGCGCCTGCACGGTGGACCGCGGAGGAGCAGATTTCGGCCAACCGCTTGAGCACCAGCGGATCATTGCCGCTGAAGGCATAGGGTTCGGGCGAGAACACTTCCACGAGTCCGATAACCGTGTCTTCCCATCGAACCGGTACTGCAATCATGGAACGGATGCCCAGCATTCGGCAGCTTTCGCGATCGACCACGGAATCGGTTTCGGAGTCTTCACAACTTAGCAACCGGCCAGTACGCACGCACTCGCCCGAAAAACCTGAGCCAATGCTGAATCGCGCCCCAAGACTGGGAGCGTCCGGCCCAGCGCTGGCGCGGCAAGTCATGCTTGATCCTGCAGTCAACGCAATCGCCCCACCGCTCGCGCGGGTGAAAGTCTGGGCTCTCTGGGCAAGCAGTTGCAGCGCCGCGTCGAGATCGGACCCGAGTGATTCCACTTCACGCTTCACCGCAGACAGGGCGGTGAGTGTCGAGGTGTAGTCGGCAGGAGCCGCGGACTCCACTTCCTGTCGCATCCAGTGAGCCAAAGCGCTGTGTTCCGTCGGCTTATCAAGGGCAGGGCGGGACTCCACCGGCGGTAACGGATTGGCGGCTGGCTTATTCCCGGACGGTTGATCGTCCGAAACAAGCTCGCCCGATAAAAGATCGGCCCTTTGATTGACGCAAGCCATCATCGCATTCACAAACAGCCATTCTTTAAGCTGGTGGATAGCATCGTCCGGCATCTGCGGAAAGCGGATTCCGACGCGCCCCGACCGATCCGACCAGACGACTTCGCCGACGGTATGAATGCAGGTTCGGGTCGCCGTCAGATCGAGGCACAAATTCACGCTGCGCCGAACCGGCAGAGGAGACGAAGTCTGAATAGCCATGCCTTCTTCGCTGATGTCCACGATCTCACTGAGATCGAGGATCTGCGCATTTGAACTCACATTCAGACTGGCGTAAGCGGGAGTGTGAACCTTCTGCCGAACTCGCCGGCGGCGAGTACGCATTGGAGGCGGCAATCCCCGACCGGCCTCCACCGGGTTGGACCCAAGGGTCTCCATACCGAAGCAGGTACATATTACTCCAGCTTGGCAAGCTTTTATAGAGTTCAAAGAATGGGTCCCTTTAAATGGTCCTGATTCGGCACAACGGGACCGCCAAAAGCCGTGGCCAGATGCCTATCCTGGGCCACTCATCCGGTTCGTCGGGCTACTCCAAGGCCCTGGTTCCTTGCCCATAGTGCGCGCGAGGCAGGGTGAACAGAATGATGAGGCAGATAAGAAACAGGATAGCAATGATGAAGATACTGCCTTCCGGGCCGGTAGTGCCGCCGCTGAGGATGGGCTTGCCTACAGGGTGAGTGGCAAGGAGACGGTGCTGCACCATCAGCCCGCTGTCTGGGACGCCATAGAGAAAGGATTGGCCCCAATCCCACGAAGTGTGCAAGCCGATCGCCCACCAGAGTGAGCCAGTGCGCCAGAGGCTGAAGCAGAAGACCATAGCCGCCAGTCCGGCAGAGAGGAGTCCAATCGGGGATTCGCCCGGGTTCTTGTTGTGGCCTAACCCGAACAGGATGGAAAAGATGACGGCCGACGTCCAGAAGCCCAAAACTGCCCCGTGGCGGGTCTTGAAAGCCCATTGGTAGATGGCAGCGATGCCGCGGCTGAGCGTGTACTGAAGGTAGCCGCGAGTGAGGTACTCCTCAAGCAGGCCGACCAGGAAAAAGCCAACAAGCCAGATGGCTCCGTAGCGGAGAACGTCGCTACCAAAGATCAAGCGGCTGTCGAAGACGAGCAGTCCACTCTTCCAGAGAGTCAGGATGAGCAGCGACAGACAGATGATCCCCCAAACCATCCCGGCGAAGAAATGCCGCAGCATGCGGCTGTCGCCAAAGCCGTAAACGGAGTGCGGGCGGCGCTCGATCTTCGACATAATCCAGGTGACGAGAAGGAGGATGGCGAAGGGAACTGCCTCGGCGATGAATCCGAACAGGGGGGATATTTCCGGGCCGGGCTTTCCCGAGTTCGGATCAGTCGGGAAAAGCTTGTGGCCAATGACGTTTACACTGTAGGCAAGTGCAGCGAAGATGGCAACGAAGATGAGCAGGCTCCAACCGGCGCGGAGGCCGTCTTTGCCGATGAATATCTTGTGCAGGGTCAACGGCTGCGAAGGAGGGATTGGCTCGATTGGTGTTAGCGTCGCGTCGGGACGAACAGGTAGGTCACTAGCCTCATTGTTCAAGGGCTCTCCTCATCTCGACCACAGTATATACGCCGGAAAGGTGCGGAATGTCAGGGCGCGTTCGCCCGCGATCACCTGTACCGCGGACAGTCCTGCCAGCCGCCGTTGACCTTATTGTTCGCAGTTCTTGCTTTGATCGTCACGCCCTCCTTCTTAAGAGCAAAGTCAAAGGCAGCGGACAAGAGTGTCCGCTCTACATGAGTACGCATGTTTCGGCGATGAAGAATTATCGTGAACCGGAGCGCCGCGACTCATCGGGAAAAGACGGTTCCGTGAGCGTAGGCATTGCCGCTAAAACCGTGGGGCCACGTTTTGCCGTCCATGCTGACGCCCGGGCGGTCGCTGCCGCGATCGCGGAAGCGCTCATCAAGTTTCGCCGAGCCGGTTTGCGGATCAAAGTTCACAATGAAAAGCCGATGATCGGGACCGTTCTCATCCGAGTTGAGAACGATGCGCGTCCCGGTCGAATCTGCCGCGACCCAATGCGGCTTCTGGCCCACGTCAAAAGTGACGCGACTCACTTCGCGAGGCTTCTCGGGATCGGAGATATCCAGCACGGTTAAGCTGTGCGTCTCCGGCACGGTAGCCAGCCACCAGTGCCCGATGCGCAGAGGCACGCCACAATTGTCGCCGGGGAAGGCATAAACGAAACGAAGCGTGGGATTCTCGCTGTCCACGCCGCGCATCAGGTAAAGGCCACAGGAAAACGTATGCACCAGCAGGCTCTTGCCGTCATCGAGCAGGCGCGGCTCGCCCGGGTAGTACTGCTCGTCGCCACGCGGACCCGGTGGAAGCGTAAGCGTCCGCAGCACGCGCAGGCTGGAGAATTGCCAGATCTGGACCGTGCGAGTCTTGCCGTCCATGTCGTGCATCGCTGTGTTTGTGGAAACAACTCGATCAACCGCCGGCAACAGCTCGACGCTGTACGGCCGAATCACTTCGCCTGCCGCGACCCCGACCTCCGCGCTGCCGGCGCGCAGTTCGTGACCCTGGTTATCGATCTCCAGCAGGCCGCCGCCATCGGCTTTCGGCCCATGGCCTCCATGATATTGGAAGGTCGCCAACACGTTCCCGTTGGGCAGCCGGAAGTAAGTGTGAGGATGCATGTATCCGTCGAGGTCGCCGAAGGACGCGACGATGCGGGGTTTGAGCGGTTCTCGCAGATCGAAGACCCAGGTCCGGCCAGCCTCGAAACCGTTGGCCATGAGCAGGCCCCCGGCAGGCATCTCAACCTCGGTGTGGTGCGGGACCGAGCCGACGACTCCGGTAGGTGCAGTCGCTACTACCTGCCCATAACCCAGCGAGGCCGGATCTGCATCGATCACTGCCAGAAAGTCGCTGGCCTTCTTGTCGTCGTCACCGCACCAGGCAAAGAGGTACGGATGCTTTTTGCCAGCGGCGACCGGGAGAGTGCATGCAAGCAACAGCGCAATGAGCAGAAATCGACGATTCATAGGTTGCATTGTACAGATAAACGTACAGGTAACCGTTGCTGCACCTGCGCAAAAGTGGTTTCTTAATGAAATCCCTCTGTGACTCTGTGGTAAAGCATTACCGCGACTTAGCCGAATCAAGCCGGGCGGTGTTGACCCACCGGCTGGATGCTGGACAAGCGTGAAATGGCCGCGACCATCAGGCTGGAGAGCATTTGCATGGTGGCCACGTCGCGATCGTCGAACGCGTGAGGGACGCGGGACAGAACCTCGAACACGCCCAGCGTTTTTCGGAAGTGGCGCAGCGGGGCGGCCAGGATGGAGCGCGCTCCAAGGCGGCGGCAACTGGCCAGATCGACGCGGGGGTTGCGCTCGGCATCGTGGCATAGCACGACCTCGCCGGTGCGGACACAATCGGCGGAGATGCCAGAATCGGTCTGCAAACGCACTCCAAGATCAGGCGCCGTCCGGCCGGTGCGGGCGCGGCAGATGATTTCGTCGCCGTGGCGCAGGGCGATAGCGGCGCCGGTGGCTCCAGTTAAAGCCTGGGCACGTTCCGCAATCACGCTGATGGCAGGCTCGAGGTCGATTTCGCCGGGATGAATTTCACGGGTATTGCCGGAAGCATGGACCAAGCCCATGGAACGAGCATGGCTTCGCGAAGGCGCAAGTACTGCGAACGAAGCGGGAATGCGGTTTTCTGAACTGGATGCGGGAACGGTCCGCAGCAACTCGCGCACTAGGCGATCCAATTCAGCGTCCGCGATCAGGTGTGCAGTCTGCTGGCCGTGTAAAGATCCTCCAAGCACTCGCGACAAACTCAACACAGCCCGCGAACCGCAAGCCATGCAGTAGGGAGTGTTGTTCTTGCTGATCAACTCACATTCGACGCAAAACACAGCCGTTTGTAGGGTAAGAAAGCTGATGTCCTGGCCGGTGAGCTTTTCTGCCATCGTTCGGATTTCCTTCCCGACTTTTTTCTTTTGTGAGCGAATGGAGAAAACTACATGGGACGGCCGCGATCTAGAAGTGACCGGGCTGGTTCAGGCTGTGGATAAACGTGGGGAGTCCGCTCGGGGAATTGTGACTGAGAGTATGAATCAACGAAGACGTGCCGTACAGACAACTAGCTGGCTTGCGCCTCCACCAGGCTGGCGTCCTGCTCGGCTGTAGGAATTATTTCGACGGTTGAATTCGAAGCGCGATCGAGGGCGTCCGCCAACGCCACTGGGAACAACGAAGTGAACAGGTTGATGTCGAATTGCAATTCACGATCAGTATAGAGCCGGTAAATGGTCATGGAGCCGCAGCGGCTATTTCTGCTGGTGACGAGATCGAGGGTCAGGCACCAGGCGCTGGTTAATTCCTGTCCAAAATGGCTGCCTGGCTTGGTCCAGCGCAGGCAAGCAGTTTCTCCCCAGTGAGAGATGAGATGTATTCCTTTGATGATTGGGAGGTCGGCAGTTTGGGAACGCAGTCGCAAGTCGAAGGCATCGAAGTCGTTGCCGGTGAGCGCGGCTACCAGGATACGGCAAAGCTGGGTGTAGTCGCGGGTGACCTTCAACTCCTCCGTGGCTCTGCGGATGGCGAGATTGTTGATCAGTATCTGGCGCTCGATGGTACGCTGTGCCACGCGCCGCAGCTCGCCAAACTCCATGTACCCGAGATGCTGCACGCCGATCCACACTCCAGTGCCAAGCACAGCAAGAACTAGCCCCAACATTTGCCCTGTTGGCCAGAGCAAAAACAGGCTGAGCAGGGCGAACAAGGCGGAGACGGCGTAGAGCGTGATCACAACCTGCCGGTGCGACAGGCCGCGTTGCAAGAGTTTGTGGTGAATGTGCTCGCGGTCAGCGGTGAAAACCGGGCGGCCATTAATAAAACGGCGGACGATGGAAAGAGCGGTTTCCAGAATGGGCAAGCCGAAAGACACGACCGGAATGGCGACAGCAATGACAGTCGGAGCTTTTTGTGCGCCCTGGAGAGCGAGTGCACTCAGCATGAATCCAATGAAGAGGCTTCCACAATCTCCCAGGAAGATCGTCGCCGGGCTGAAGTTAAAACGTAGAAAGCCGAGAATCGAGCCGGCGAGTACAAGGGCCATCAGCGAAACGAGGGCGGAGCCTGTAACCAACGCAACTGCGAACACAACCATCGTTGAGAAGAGGGCAGAACCTGCAGCCAGCCCGTCGAGTCCATCAATGAGGTTGAAAGCGTTGGTGATGGCCAGCACCCACAGAATGGTGAGCGGAAGACCAACAAACCAGGAAAAATGGCGGGAGCCAAAGAGAAGAGGCAAATCAAGGATGCGAAGACCACCTGCAAACAGCATGGCACCGGCTAGGGACTGAACCGCAACCTTGGCGTAGGGGCTGACGGAATGAATGTCGTCGTAAATGCCGAGCGCGAAGATCAGGCAACCGGGCAGCAGAATAGTGAGCAAGGTTCTGAACGATAATCCGAGGCTAACGGAAAGATGATGCCAACCGGCCGGAAAAGCGACGGCAAGGGTCAGTAGAAAAGAGAGAAAGATTGCGACGCCGCCGAATCGCGGAAGCGGACGGTTGTGCAGGTGGCGCTCCAGAGCGGGCGCCGCGACCCATCCGCGGGCGATCGCCAGATCACGTACGTACTTGGTCAAAACAAATGACAGCAGCAGTGACCCTGCAAATGTTCCGAGGTAGAAAAGGATCAACTATCTCCTCTCTCGAAAGCGATAGAGCCAATCCGCGTGAATCTGCTCGCGCCTTTCGCGATGCATTGACTGTCCTCGGGGGAAGAACCTGCGCCGCAGCCTTCTCCTGCAACTCTTAGTAACTGTCTAACTATTGGAATCCTACAACCATCAGCACGGCGCCACTATTCTCTGTTTTGGTACGTTTCGAGACTCTTGGGAACGGGTTTTGCCCTGCCGACGGCCAAGGCTTGCGATGTTTGCGATCTAAGCACCGGGCCAGAACAGGCGGCGGCGACGTGTGACGCGTGTGCTAGACTTCTTGCGAAAATGGCAATGTTTTTCTTGACATCGTCCATGCGATGGAGTCCGGTTCAGTTCGTTCGGAGTTGGGCCTTCTCATTTCTAATGCTGGCAGTGCTGGCGCCGAAACTTGCTGCGCAGCAGACCGCGCGGACGCAGGAAACAGGCGCAACGGTTGGCGCGTCAGCGCAGCCGCTCAAGGCAGCCGAAAGTGCGCCGCCGTACGCGGCTTCTTCCCTGAGGCTTGATGCGGGAGACCTGGTCGAAGTAGGCGTCTACAACGTTCCGGAACTTACGACCAAGGCTCGCGTTAGCAGCAAGGGCGAAATTTATCTTCCTCTGATTGATTATGTTCATGTAGCCGGCCTGACGGCGGAAGAGGCCGAGGGTCTGATTCAGAAGCGGCTCTCGGACGGCGGCTTCGTGAAAAATCCCCACGTCACGTTGTTTGTGGACCAGTATGCCTCGCAAGGAGCCAGCGTGTTGGGCGAAGTGACCAGGCCGGGAGTGTATCCGGTGCCGGGAGAGCAACGGCTTTTCGATCTGATTTCAGCGGCGGGCGGATTCACCGAAAAGGCCGGTCGGAGCATTACGATCACGCATCGCGACCAGCCCGATAAACCAATCGCCGTACCACTCTCGCGTAACGTCAGCGACAATCCGGAAAGCAACATTCCGATCCTGCCGGGGGACACGATCATCGTACGCAAAGCTGATCTGGTCTATGTTGTGGGCGATGTGGGAAGGCCGAGTGGATTTCTCATGGACAGCGGGCATCTGACCGTCTTGCAGGCGATCGCTCTTGCAGGGGGCACGACGCGCACGGCTAATCTGGGCGGCGCGAGGATCATCCGCAAAGGTCCGGCCGGAATTACCGAAACGGCGGTCGAACTGAAAAAGATCCTGAGAGCCAAATCGCCGGATATGACCATGCAAGCAGACGACATTCTTTTTGTTCCAACCAGTACAGCCAAGGTCATTGCCGGACGTACGTTCGAAGCAGCAATGCAAGCTGCGACTGCGGTGAGCATCGTGGCGGTTCCGTAGCGAGATCCTGAGCCTTGAATTTTGAGTTACGCCGCACGGCGGGGACGCCCGCGCCTACATCGCGCTACGCCGCGGCCGCCGCGCTGCGCTGACCTTTTCCTAGCAGGTCCTGCAAGACGTCGAGATATACCTCGGCGGTGTGCTGTCGAGAAAAATAGCGGAGAATGTACTGTCGGCCATTGCGCCCAAGAGACTCGCGCAGCGCGGGATCGGCAGCCAGCCGCATGACCGCCTCAGCCAACTCGGAAGAATCCTGCGGAGTAACGAAAATTCCCGTGTTGGCTTGCTCCATCACCTTTCTTGCGTGGCCATCGACGCCGAGAATAACGGGACGGGCACATGACATGAACTCGAGCATCTTGGTCGGAAGTACGGTCTTGAAAAGGTCTGTCTTTTTGAGCAGCACAAGGCAGGCGTCCGAGGCCGTAATGTACGCCGGGATTTTTTCGCGGGGCTGCTGACCGACAAAATGCACGTTCGTGAGTCCGAGGGAGCGGGACAAAGAAACCAGACGCGCCTTTTCGGCGCCTTCGCCGACCAACAGAAATAAAACCTCGGGTGCTCTCTCGTGCAGGAGCACCGCGGCTTCCAGCAGAGTTTCCAATCCGTGTGCATTGCCCAGAGTACCGATATACGAGACGATGAATTTCTCTCCCGCGCCCAGTTCGCGTCTGAGAGCAGTGTTCGGAGTTAGCCTGCTGAACAGACTTGTTTCGACTCCGTTTTCGACTACAAAAATCTTGTCTGCCGGAACCTGCCAGTGTTCGATCAAATAGTCTTTGAAGGCTGGCGTTACGACGACGAGGCGGTCGCAGCTGCGATACAGAAATCCCGCAAGCTTTGCCAATGAACGATGAAGCAATGAATCAGGGTCGCCCATGCCAACCGCAGTCAGGGATTCAGGCCACAGATCGCGAACCTCGAAGACAAACGGCACACCGTTGCAGCGGGCCAGCCACCAACCGGAAAGGCCAACCAGCAGCTGAGGTGAAGTGGCGATTACTACGTCGGGTTGGTCCAGGAATAGGCCGGTGGTTGCGGAAGAAATACAAAATGAGCTGTAGTTCAAGATTCGCTCGTACGTCTTGCGATTGGGGAAGGGAAGGAGCCATGTGCGGACGATATTCACTCCTTCTATGTTCTCGCGTACTACGAGACGGCGAAACTTCTGGCGATATTGGGGCGGCACGACGCCGGTGGGATGATTAGGAAATCCCGTCAGCATTGTGACCTCATGGCCCGCTTCAACCCAAAGACGGGATAACTCCGCGGCCCGGCCAGCGGGTGCGCCCATCTCCGGTGGAAAATATTGCGACACGTAAAGAATCTTCATGAGTTCCTAGTAGTAGCAAAGCTTGAACGCGCTTTTGTAACAAAGGGCCCGGGTGCGCTTGGCGCGGCTGCGGGCGTAGGCTTCCCATTTGTCGGCGTAGTGGGCGAATATTTCGTCTCCGGTCAGGCGATGCAGCACCCGTAACTGCACAACATGCAACCGATGATAAAAGGGGCTCGCGACCATGGGCAGCACCGTTCCCGATTGTTCATACAACGACCAAAAGCCGAGATCATAACGGTGAAGGTTTGCGCGAAGGGTAAGCAGCGCCTGCGCGAACAAATCCTTCGCGACAATGTCTTGCGTTGCCAGAAAATAGTCATAAACACCCCACGCCGCCCACATGAACCCGTTAAGAATGTGCGTCGGCGGGGAAACGATATATTCCTCGAACCAAAGATTGCCGCACGCGTCGGTGAACGCGACGCCACCTTCGCCGGTTGATTTGAGGAAGCTGTTAAACGCGTGCTGCGCAGTTTCGAGATATACGGCGGCGTGTGTCTCTTGATAAGCGCGGACCAACAGAGAAATTCCCTGGCCCTGGGCGAGCGCCGAGTGCCAGGGAGCTTTCAGCGGCGAACGATATTCCCAATCGAACTTGTGATTCCATACCCATGACCCATGTGAGTTTCGCTCGAGGCGGGAGCAGAGCCAGTCGCTGGCGGCAAGAAATTTCTTTTTCCGTTCTTCCGTCTGAGTTTCGCAAAAGAAGTTGTAGTTGCCCAGCCCCCATTGCGCAACTGCGATGGGGTTGTGCTGCAATCCGATCTTGCCGTGGTAGTTGAGCATCGGGATGCCGCTGGAGTCGTGGTGGCCCGGATAATCCGCCTTCTCCGCAAACAACATGTAGTACTGGCCAAGCTGATGGATGCTCGCCTGCGGATTGGCTTGCGGAGTCTCGTGCCAGAAGGTGAGCTGGCTATTTCCCGGAATAAGATAGGCGCCGAAAACGCGCTGATAGTATTGCAGACGACTCACCACTGGACGTTAGCACGAGAGAAACGCACTGCCGATGACGAGCGGGATTCCCCCGTCGGCCAGCTGGTCAGATGCGCCAGATGCTGGTTTCGAGGTCGGCGTTTTCGATTGCGACGGTTGTCACCGCGAGCAAGCCGCTGCTGTTCTTACCATCGGGCAGCAATGCGTTGCCGTATTGAAATAAACCCATGGGCCAGCGATCTTTTTTGCGTTGAAAGAAACATTGCCACTGAAGACCGTCGGGGCTGCCATACAGGTTTACGTTTCGGTGGGAGTTGATGGCGCTCGGTTCGACCATGGTGGAGAAGAAAATCGCATTGCCGACGCGGCAGCCGTAGATCGAAGAACTGTTGAGCTCCGCGACTCTAGAAAGACCCCCGCGGCGGTCCAGGCGGTACACATGATTGGTTTCCAGTGGAGTATCAGAAGAAAAACAGACCGCATCTCGGGTAGGAATCAGCGCGGCAGATCGCGCTTGCTGGTTGCCGGATAAAACCACGTCCACAGTTCTGAAATCGCACGAGGCTCGCAGAATACGGCATTCCGAGTCGTGGTCGCCGGTTAGCACCCAGAGGGAGTTCTCCCACTTGTCGTAAACAATGTTGTGGACGTGACGGATTGTGCCTTTTGGAAATGTGTGGGCCACCTCCCAGCGAGCGCCGCGATCGGTGGATGCGTAAATGTGAACTTCGTCGCGATGCGGGTTGTCGAAATACTCTCCCCAGAAGATGTGATCGTTCGGAGTGCTGGCAAAGTGCAAGGGACGCGTGCCGCGAAGCAGTCTGTGAGAGACATAGAATTCCGTTTCCCCCGGCCTCAGGGTTACGATTGCGTGAGGCACGGCGGCGACTAGATGTCCGGAGGACAAAACTCCGAGCGCGTGGAAACCATCGCGAAAAAGACGCGATGCCAGCCGAGAAGATGAGGTGATACTTCGCCACGGGGCAGGCTGGTACTGTCCGACGCGGTCCCATTCTATGGCGTGCGTGTTCATGGTGGCGCGAAACAGCACATAGCCGCGGGAGGCGTATAGTACGTCGTCGCTCCATGCCAGGGCGCGCATGCGTGGAAAACTGGCGAAGCGGACTGGATTGAGTCCGATACTTTGGGGGACGGCGCTCACCGACATTGAATGGGCTGCCATGCTTTTCTAAGCTACGAGTTCTCGGCTTTCATGCTTAAGTACGGACCGATTGCGAGAACATCCATTCGCGTACGCTTGAAGCAATCGATGGCTTCGTCGGGCTCGCACACGATCGGTTCGTTTTCATTGAAGCTGGTATTCAGGAGCGCGGGGATTCCGGTTTTGCGCTCGAAGGCGCGAATCAGTTCGTGGTACAGCGGATTTTCCTCACGGCTGACCGTTTGCAAACGTCCGGTGTCGTCGACGTGATTGACGGCGGAAAGCTGAGCGCGTTTCTCTGGACGAATTTTGTAGACGTGCAGCATGAACGGCGATGGGTAATCGTGCTCGAAAAATTCGCTCTGACGTTCCTCGAGAATCGAGGGCGCGAATGGACGAAACCACTCGCGCTGCTTGATTCGGGCATTCAGAACATCTTTCATTCCGGGCAAGCCGGGATGGGCCAGTATGGAGCGGTTGCCGAGCGCACGCGGACCCCATTCCATGCGTCCCTGGAACCAGCCAACAACGTTGCCCGCTGCGATTTGCTTGGCCACGGTTTCAAGCAACGTTTCGCGGTCGAGTTTGCGGTAGCGCAGATTCGCCTTTTTCAAATCGGATTCGATACGCGCGTCAGAAAACTTGGGGCCAAGATATGAGTTCTTCATCACAAAACGCCGGGGTTGATTGAGGACGGTGTGGTAGGTGTAAAGAGCTGAGCCGATCGCTAATCCTTCATCGCCAGCCGCGGGCTGGATCCAGTTGCGGCGAAATGGCGTGTGCTTGAAGAGTTTTCCATTCGCTACGCTGTTGAGCGCGCATCCGCCTGCCATGGCGAGATCTTCGCACGGTACGCGGTGGTGGAGTTGGTTGAGGAGGTGAAAGAGCACATCTTCGAAGCGACGCTGCATTGCGTATGCGAGATCCATCTCGCGCTGAGTGATCTCGGCGCGCGGGTCGCGCGGTTTGCCGAAAGCGTTCACCATCCGCGAGGAAAAGTGCCGCGACAGTCGCACCGTGCCGTCTGGCAAAACTTGCATCCCCTGATTGCTGCCCAGGGGTTTGAAAAAACTTCGGTCAAGGCTAAAGCTGCCGTTTTTCAATCCAATAACTTCAGCAAGCCGGTCGCAAAATGTGTCCTTGCCGTAAGGCGCAAGGCCCATGACTTTTCCTTCATCGCCGTACTGCGGGTAGCCGATGAATTCGCAAACCATGGTATAGAAGCTGCCCAGCGAGTCGGGAAGGAAAACACGATCAAGCACCTCGATCTGATTGCCCTCGCACCGCGCCATCATGGTGGAAACGAAATCGCCGGAGCCGTCGTAGCTGAAGCCCGCGGCTTTGTCCCAGGGCGAACAGTAATAGGCGCTGGCAATGTGCGCGATGTGATGTTCGAGACGATGCTCTTTAAAGCGAAGCGTTTCTGCATCGATATCGAGCGCGTTGGCCATCAGCGAACGAACGTTACGCATAGGCTGCTTGCGCTGGCGCAAACGGATTAAGTTCAGAATTTTGGCGGGATTCGCGAGAGCGTATTGTACTTTCTTGGCCAGATTGGCATCGCTGTCCTGACCTACGGCTACGTGATCAACATCTGTGATCTTTGCACCGGCGAAATCCAAACACGCCTTGATCGCGAGCGCGGGAAAGCCGGCATAGTGCTTTATGCGGTTCAGGCGCTCTTCGGCGACGGCGAACACGACTTCGCCGTCCTGCACGAGTGCAGCGGAAGCGTCTGCGTGAAACATGTTCAGTCCCAGGATCAGCATCGGCGAGAGTAGCGTCCTCGATTCAATTCTGTGCGCCATGTTTCTGAGCAACGAACATGAGCAAAGGCGCCCAGTGGCGGCTTCGCTGCGCCAGTCCAGGCAGGGGTCCGCCGAAGGGCACAAGCTTCTCGCCCAAGAAGCCAGCCTGCAAAAGCAATCTTTCGAACTCCCGCCTCGAATACTGATGGCGCGAATAATCCAGGAACCTGCACCAGTTTTGCCCGACGAGACCGCCCAGCCGATGAAAGGCAACCTGCATTCGACGCACGGCCGAATTGCGATTGGGGACCGAGACCAGCAGTAAACCTCCTGGCCTTAGAACTCTGGCAAATTCGATCAGACAAGCGCTCGGGTCAGGCACATACTCCAGGACACTCGAGCACAAAATTCCATCCACAGAGCGATCGTCCAGCGCGAGCCGAGCGATTGTGGTTATGCGGACAAAGCTGAGTCGATCAGAATAGTTTTGCAATTGGGCCGTTTGATTGGCCGCTACAACCATTTCGGAAGCGGCGTCCACTCCAAGTACGCTGCAGCCGCGCGTTGCCAGCCAGCGTGAGAGTGTGCCAGTACCGCAGCCGGCGTCAAGCCAAAGGGTGCCCTCGAGATCCCGGCCCTGCAAAGATTTCAGCAGAACGGTTTGGCGGATCTGAAACGAACACTTTTGATAGCGATGTTCCCACTCATCCGCCAGAGACGCGTGATAGGCGACAGCCGGGAATTGGGTTCGTGTTGTACTCATCGCATCCCCTGGGTGCGCGATTCGTAGATCTTGGCTTTTATGTGAAAAAACTGGATGCCCTGAAAACCGCAGTAAATCAATCCGGGTACACCATCGAGAAATCCCAGACGAAAAAAATACTTGTACAGAAAGAACAGAAAAGGCGAGCCCGGCAGACCCAGGCAACTTCTCTTCAACCAGCGCCGCCGCTGTGCCTGGTTTCCGAACAAAGACGGGGGCAAGTCGTCGTAGCTGCTGTCGCCCTCGATCCACACACGCGCTTCCCAGTTCGAATAGTCATCGTGCTTGCGGATGTAGCGGGAGAGTGATTCCACGTTGCGGTGGATAAGAGGGTTCCGCAGCTTCGCGGTTTGTCCTTCAATCACGACATGCTCGTGTACTTCCATGTCGCACATGGAAGCGTCCTGACGCTGGAGGCGGCACTCGAACCGGGCTTTGCCGCGCCGAAAGAGTGAAAGCTTGTAGAAGCTGGCATTGCCGTGGCCCAGCGCCCGTCCCAGGAAATGCATGCGCAACGCGATGTAGTAGCCGTCGTACCAGCGATTCTGGACGGCTTGCCGAATTTCTTCCGTGAGCTCAGGAGTAAGAACTTCGTCGGCGTCCAAAAGAAGGATCCAGTCGTAGGCCAGCGGGAGTGTATCCATGGCCCATTGCCGCTTCTTGGGCCAACCTCCGTGGTAGTGGAACTGGACTACTTTCGCGTCAAAGGAACGGGCAATTTCTGCGGTTTGATCGATGCTGCCCGAATCAATGACATAAATTTCGCCGACTCCGTGCAGCGATTCCAGACAGCGAGGCAGGTTGCGCGCTTCGTTGCGGACGGGGATGATGACGCTGACAGGTAGGGATACCGGGCGCGGCGTTTGCCGCAAGAGTCTCGGTTCCTCGAGTGTTTGCGTCGTGGAGGTCAAGTGACTGGGAACATGCTACCGCCGAAACTGGGAGCTCCGATATGACAGAAGAGATGACAGATCGATTGAGAGAACGGCGCTACTTGAAAGCCTCAACGTAAAGCGAGTGCGGCAGTCCGGCGCCGTCGTCGGGCTCAAACGGAGGGGCGTGGGGCCCATACAGCCGGCTTTGACCCTCTGCGAATTCCCGCACTTCTCGGAGTCCTGATTTGGCTAACACCTCCTGCAGGTAGCCGAAGTCAAATGCGGTGCGATGTTGACCGTCACAAAACACAAAATTCGAAAAGCGTCCTCCCACCGAATCGAAGTGGCGGGGGAAAGAGTCGCAGAACCAATCGTGGCGATTCTCCTGGTACGCAAGGACGGCGCTGCGCAAACTAGGAACAATCAACCGTAGTCCCGCCCTGGGTTTGAGCACGCGGGCGCACTCTCGAAGAAGATCTTCCAATTCGTCCGGGTACAAGTGCTCAATCATGTGGGTTGAATAGATTGAGTCTACGGATTGATTGGCGAACGGGAGCCCGCAGCGCACGTCCAGCCACATATCAATTTTCTGCAGTGGATTAGCATCGACGTTGACGAAACCCGGCAAATATTTCGGGCCACAACCGAGATGCACGTGGAGTGGTCGCGCCGCTACGGAGCCGGCCGCGTAGCGCCATTTCCGGATCCAGTAGTTGGGAACCGTTGCTTTTGAAATCGCGAGAAAACAAACATCCTTGTAGCGCTGATGTAGCAAACGAAGCCCTCACAAAATTTCGGCGATTATAAACGAAGCTTGTTGCGGCATTCTGTCTTATTGTTGCTCCGCATCAGCACGGTTAACTCCAAGACGCTCACGCAGGAGATCCCTCTGCGTACCTTACTTGCCAGCTTCTCACTACTGCCGAACCAAGCGACTATTTTGTTATCGTGGCGATCAATGCCAGGCCCATCTGTATCCCCGCACGGGCGCGGACGCCCGCGCCTACATACGTAGACACGGCGTTGCTGCGACTTCTGGTCTGCCCGAGAGATCGCCAGGCGCTCGACGAGCAGGAGCAGTATTTAGTTTGCCCAAGCGGTCACCGTTACGCGATCGTCGAAGGTATTCCGATTCTCTTGCTCCCGGAAACGCAGCAAACCCATATTGAAGGCACGCGATCTCTGCGGTTCGGCGCTTCGGGTCAGGCCACGTCCGCACCGCTGCCCGGCCCGGCGCCCGGAGAAATCGATCCGTTTGTGCAACAGGTTATTGCGGCGACGAATGGCTTGCTTTACATCCGGCTTGTAGGCAAACTCACGGATTATCCGATTCCCCATCTCCGCCTGCCGCGCGGCGACGGCAAGAGGTTCCTCGAAATCGGATGCAACTGGGGGCGGTGGTGCGTCGCCGCCGCCCGGGTGGGCTATCGTCCCGTAGGGATCGACCCATCGTTGAAGGGCATTCGCGCGGCACGGCACGTGGCACAACAGCTCGGAGTCGACGCTCACTACGTGGTTGCGGATGGGCGCTATTTACCGTTTGCAGACGGGACCTTCGATCAGGTTTTTTCCTACAGCGTTCTGCAGCATTTGTCCAAGGACAACGCCCGCCTCACATTGCAGGAGGTTGCCCGGGCGCTGCAACCATCAGGAGGATTCCTCGTGCAAATGCCGAATTGCTTTGGCATTCGCTGCCTTTATCATCAAGCCCGCCGAGGATTCCATGAGGGCCGTGATTTCGACGTGCGCTACTGGACCCCGAACGAGTTGGTCTCGACTTTCCGCACGGTGTTCGGATCCGCCCGTATCTTTGTGGACGGTTTCTTTTCGCTCAACGCGCAAATCAGTGACGTAGAACTGCTTCCCTGGAAATATCGCACGGTGGTCTATGCTTCCGAGGCATTGCGCAGAATCAGCGGCTTCTTCTCTCCTCTCACCTATGTTGCGGACAGCCTTTATGTCGATGCGCGGTTAGGCGGTGAGGCCGAGGCTTCGTTGGAACGTGGCGAGTGTTTGGGTGAGGCTAGCAGCTAGGCAAAGCATTTCTTCGATGTGTTTCTCCCATGAAAAGTCGTGCGACCGGGCACGGCTGTGTTCGACTAATGCTTTCCGAAGATCGGGCGAGGCCTCAAGGCGCAGAACCTGTTCAGCCAATTCCTGAGGTGAGAAACGCTGGAAATACAAGGCAGCATCGCCGCAGACCTCGCGATGAACCGGCAACTCGGCGGCGACTAAGGGCATTCCGCTCGCCATGGCCTCTACGAGAGGATGGGCGAAGGTTTCTGCGTACGCGGGAGTCACGTATGTATCGCAAGCGTGGTAGACGTGATGCAAAAGGCGATATGGAATTGCGCCCAGTTCCACAACATGATCCGCGATCCCAAGCTGTTGGACAAGAGCGGCCGCGGGTTCAGCGCGGTATGAGCCGGGATTTGCTTGTGAGCGCAATTTGCAGGTCAGAAACAGGACTACCCTGCGTTTGCCCAATCCGGTCTTATTCAGGCGAGCTTGTATCAGAGGAATTGCGCGCAGCAGAGTTTCAAAATTCCTGTAGTAGTTGTAGTGGCTGACGAAGAGCAGGCGCAGTGCACCCTTGGCGGAATCAAGCTTTTGCTGAGTCTCCGCGAGTAATGCGGACGCGTCTTCGCAGAATGTGTTCCGGTTGAAGCCGTGGCGAATCGAAAGAACTGGAACGCCGGTCCAGCGCCGCAGTTCTTCGGCGAAAGCCCGGCTGGGGGCGACGGTGCAGTCGGCCCAGTGAACCGACCTCTTGGCAAAGACGCCCTTAACCCGAGTATCCAACCAAAGGTGGTAGTCTCCGCGCGTGCGAAGGTCACGATAAAAGTCTGCCGACGTGTAAAGGGAGTTTCCCGAAAGAAGAATTTGCGGCACGGGCGAGTTCCGGAGAGCGAAGTTTCCGGCGGAAATCAATACGTTCGCGCCACTGCGTCGGATCAACCGCGGTAATAGGAATTGCTCTTGGCAAAACCTTACAGCCGCTCCATGATTTGTCTTCACCTCCGCCCATGTGATGTTGGGCAATTCTCCCAGTTCTCGCTTCAGAGTTGCACTGGCAGCAACAGTAGTGCGGACGCCGGGTCTGGACGAAAGATGCGGAAGCACGTTGCGCAGATAGGTTAACCCGCCGCCAGCACTGGCTGCGAGGCCATTGAGGAAGAGATGCATCATCGACCTAGTGGGGCAACACTAAAACTGTTAGCCCATACTTGCGGAGTACTCGGCACAGCCGATGTAGCGGAAAGCGTAGTCGCAGGAAGCACATCTACCATAACGAACGCCAGACTCCAGAAAAAGACGCAAAGATAGTAACCAACGGCGAAAAGCCAATCCTCAAAGGCTGCGTGAACCAAACCTGCGACTAAGATTCCGGCCAAGGGAATTGCCGGAGAAAAGACATTTCCAGTTCGCCGCATCTGCGCCAGTGCCCGGCCGACATTGACGGCAATCAGGACGACCAGCGTGAAAAACGGAATATCCCCCACGAATCCGACCCATTCTGAAATCGCCAGGTAGCTGTTGCCATGCTCTCGTGTGGCCTCGCGGAGCGATTCGAAATTTCCGGAATGCGGCACGACTTCGCTGCTCGTGGGGCTGGTTCCGAATCCGCTACCGAACCATGGGTGATCCTGAATGGCGGAAAGCGTTTCCTCCCAGACCGATTTGCGAGATGCAAGAATCCCGTCCTCCCGCCGGCCTTTGTACACGAAGACCGATGTGAGCGATTCCGAAGATTGCTGGTGTAAAGGAACCACCGCGGCCGCGAATGCGGCTAACAAGAGCGCAAGGGCCACTCCCCTGAGCAGCAGCCCGTATCGGCGGAGTCCAACACATAGCAAAATGCACGAAACCACGCCCGCAGCGATTCCTGCGCGGGCATAGCTGCTGAAGAGCAAGAGAAGCGCAAGTGCGAACGCAAATATCCGCCGCCAGCGGGTGCTTGGCTGCTCGCTCACCAGGATTGCCCACAGCAGGATCGGAGCCGCGACCACTCCCATCACAGCGCCCAGAGAGTTTGGGTTGCCGAATACCTCAAATTGAAAGACGAAATAGGAGATGGCGGTAGCATAGACGAGCAGCTCGCAGCCAAGGAGTAACTTCGAGAAAAAACTTGCCTCTCTTCCTAGAAAAGCCAGCCGCGCTCCGGTTGAGCCGTAGAGGAAGAGAAGCAGTAAGCTCATTGCCTTGAGAAAGGCCAACCTGGGATAGGCCGAGACCGCGGCTGATACCAAGGCTGCGACCACGCAAAAGAACGCCACCAGATGGAACGTCGTGAAGTAGTAACGCGGATCTCGGGCGTACGCGATCAGACCAACAAGCGCTCCCACTGCCAGAACAACCCATCGGCCCGAGGTCCACGCCACATTCATAGGAAGCATTGAGCCGGCCCACAGGAAAACCGCGAGCAGGAGAGGAAAGAATCGCGTCCGGTAATTCCAGATCGCCGCCAGCAGCAGCTGTAGGAACAACAAACTCGCAAGCTCATTGGAACTGCTGAAATAACCCGGACGCGAAACTGCGACGTACACGGCGAAGGCGCAACATACGGCGATCATGACCGGCAAGAAGAATCTGGATAAGCGGTCAATCATGCTGCACATCTCCGGTACGGCAGCACGGCGTTGGCCATGCCGGCAGCCCACGCGTCGGGCGAATATTGCCGGATGCGTTCCCGGCTACGCTGTGCCATGAGCGATCGGAGATCAGGGTCAAGGGCAAGATCGTTCATCGCAGAAGCGAGTTGGTCAACGTCGCCGGGAGAAACCACTCGGCCGTTCCAGCCGCTCTCGACCAGGTCAGCAACGCAGCCGGCCGCCGCGGAGGAAATGACAGGCAAACCGCAGGCCATCGCTTCATTCACCACCAATCCCCAGGTATCCGTGTGCGTAGGAAAGACCAGGGCCTCGGCGAGCGCGTAGTAAGCTGGCAATAGTTCGCGCTGTGCGAAGCCCGCAAAGTGAATCGATCCGAGGTGCATGGACGCGGCACGCTGCCGCAATGACGATCGCGCGGCGCCATCTCCGACGAACACCAAGCCGATTTCTTTTCTAACCTCCGCTGGCAGCGCGCCGTAGGCGCTAAGAAGATCAAAAACTCCCTTTTCCGGAACCAGGCGGCCGGTGAAAAGAAAAAAACGAGCGGGCAGGCCCAGCGCTTGGCGATGCAAAGGCGCGTCCCATCGGATCACTTCGGCTTGCTGCGCAAAGAACTTCGTGTCAACCGCGTTGGGCGCAGTAAAAATCATGTTCTCGGGTACGCCGTAGTTCCTCAAATACTCGGTTGAAGATTTTCCGGGCACCACAAATGCGTTGCAACCATGCAGGAATCTAGTCTTGAGAAATTCAACCAGTGCGTGGCCGCTGCGGAAGTCTCTGGTCGTGCTTTCAACCCAGAGACTAAATGGCACCCGATTGCGCCGTGCCCATGACATGGATTTCCATGAGGCGACGTAGTTGTATCCACCGCACACGATGAAATCGGGTGCCGCACGCTGCAGCGCGGCTTCGGCTCCCCAGTTCAGCAAGAGGCTGTGCCTGCCGATTCTTCTTCTCCAGGAAGGAAGCACCTGATAGGAAAAACGAATCTCATCTTTGTAAACCAGCCATTGGCGCTGGGTGCGATCGTTTTCCGCGAGGAAGATCACGTGCAGATCGATTTCATCGTGCCGGGCAAGAGCGTTGAAGACAGGAATGCGGTAGGGCGCGATGATCTCCGTGATGATCACGACTCTGCGGCTCATACCACGCACTCTCGGTAGAGATCAGCGAGTTGGACAGCCTGGTGCGCCGATGTAAGGCTTTGGAGGATGGTATGGCGAGCCGCCTCGCCCATCTTTCGTTGAAGGTGCACGTTTTGCAGAAGTGCGGAAAGCGCAGCAATTAGTTCTGGCAGGTTGTCCGGATCCGTGAGCCAGCCATTACTTCCGTGGCGGATAATTTCCTCAATCCCCTGGCCGCGGCAGGCGATCACGGGTTTTTCCGTGGACATTGCCTCCAGATACACACAGCCCAGTCCCTCATACCGGCTGGGCAAAGCGAAGAGGACACAACGACGCATCGCATCAGCGACTTGCTTTCGACTTTGACGACCAAGAAAGCGAACCCTGCCGGTAATATTGCATTCACTGGCCAACCGGGTCAGGCGGTCATGTTCCGGACCGTCACCGATGATTTCGTATGATATGTGCGGATAATGGGGAAGAACCGCCGCGAGCGCTCGCAGGAGCAGTTCGTGGCCCTTGATCGGAATCAGATTGCCGACGCTGAGGATGGTGCTGGGCGGGAAGTCGATTGATGCGGGAGAAAACATCCGCGCATTCACACCGTTGTAAATGACCTTCGTTTTCACCCCGGCCGTGGCGACATCGACCACTTTTCCGGCAACCTTGTCGCTGATGCAAATCACTCGCGATGCCGAACGATAAACAAATTGCGTAACCCGCTTGCACAATTGGCCGGCGTATCCGCGAACCTGGTTATCAAAGAATGCGTCCAGACCGTGGACGGTGACGACGCACGGGATCTTGAGTTCCCGGCCCAACAGCGCGGCAGCGTGTCCGCACGGTAGCGCGGCATGAGCATGGATCAGGTCGATCCGCTGCGACTGGTGCAATTTGCGAACTCTCGAAATCAGGCTCGCATAAAGAAATGCCCCGGCCGAAGACAGGCCGATTCCACCCGGAATGGAAGGGTAGCGGATCCAGGTGACTACGGGGTTAGTCGTGTTGGACCTCGCACTGCTCCGGTGCAATGGCTCAACGGCCACGATGCAAGAGTTGACGCCGAACTGTTCCAATTCCCGCAGCGGTTCCGCGACAAAGCCGCCCGCACCATCGTCGGAAGCCGTCGGGTAGAACGGAGTGAGCGTCAGCACTCGCATGGGGGTTGATGTGTTTTTCCTTTGAACCGGCTGTTTACCATCCAGTCCAAGGAACCACATTGTTACCCGCGGCGCAATTGCCAGTTAGGTTCCGGGTTGAGCACAGCCGACTCTGGCGCCAACCAAATCCTTCATAAGAATGGCCCAGCTCTCAGCGATTACACGCCAGTCGAACATTTTGGAGCACCGTGCGTGGGCGGCGTTCCCCAGCTGCGCACGAAGCGCGGGCTTTGCCAGAAGATCGGAAATCGTCGCAGCGAAAGTCTCGGTGTCGTCGGGATCGACCAACCGTCCTGTGCTGCCCAAAACCTCCGGAATACCACCACGGTTGGCCCCTATCACAGGCGTCGCACAAGCCATCGCCTCCGCGTTCACCAGCCCGAACGGTTCCTGGAACAAGGATGGGCTGGCAAAGATGGTCGCTCTCTGGAACCAGGACGGCAAGTTCCGATCGTGATGAATGTAGCCCGTAAATTCAATTTTGGCGTTCCAGTCTCGAGCAATGGAACTCGCCAATTCACGTACTTCGCGGACGTACGATGTTTCTTTGTGAGTGCCGAAACCCGTCGCGCCTCCGATTACCAGAATCGCGTCCGGGTGCGCGTGTAGAACTTGGGCATAGGCTCGCATGAGCTGGAGCACACCCTTTTCAGCATCGAAGCGGCCCACAAAAAAGATCGTCTTGGGCTCGCGAATTTCCTCCCGCGGGGAAAATAATTCCCGGTCGACTCCATTGAACACGACTTGAGTTTTTGCGGCTATCGCTGAGGATCTCGGCGCAAAGCAATCGCGAAGAAAGTGGCTGCACACGACTACACGGTCAACCGCCAGCGCCAACTCATCCAGCATGCCCGAGGTCCAATGGCCCAGGTGATCGTTCTGCAGATGAAGCAGAATCACTCCCGTGTAGCCCATGCGGCGCAGAGCAGCTACCCATTGCGGCCGATTGTGGATGTGGAGGAGATCGAATGCTCGCAGCCGAGGCAGCAGCGCCCGCAACCACAGGTGCTCCTCGTAGCGCCGTGCTACCGGGATTCGACTTACAAATTCGCAAGCCCGCCAGACTCCACTGCTTTGGTGTGCGAGTGGATACGCGTCTTGGTTGTCAGTGGGGAATCCGAAAACAGTTACGTCGACGCCCGCGGTCAGACGGCGATAGACTTCGTAGGTCCAACGCGCGAGTGCGCCTCCGTAGACGGGACTGAACTTCTCTTTGCCCGAAAGCAAAACCCCTGCCGTGATCCGTCTTTCAACGCAGCTTGCCATAAAGGGATCAGAACCAGCCCGATTGAATCGACACTTCTGAGTTGTTCGTAGCAAGCCGTTTCATCACGGGGCCGCGAATTGCTCTATGAACCATTTCCTAACAAACCAGCCACAGCTCCCTACGTAAACAAAAACTCCGGTCGCAACCACGACAAACACTTGTGGGACATACGCGCTTACGATTCGGACGGCCACAGCCATCAATAACGAGGAGGCCAAAGCTACTCCGACGATGGGGTCTTTCCACAAATTGTGCAGCGCCGGGGGAAGCAGAGCATAGCCGATCGCAGCCACCACAAATTCCGCGAGCACGAAAGCAAGTCCCGCTCCGGCCAAGCCCATTGTCGGGATCAGGGTCAGATAAAGGATTACACCGGCAGCGGCGCCTCCAGCGGTGGACGCGAGGTAGGCGCGATGTCTTCCCATCGAATAAAGAATGCTTCCCGTCGTCAAAGACGCTGCGGAGGCGGTTATCAGGAAAAAAGCCATGATCTTCATCAGCGAGACATCCTCCAGAAAGTGCGGCCCCAGCACAAGCGGAACCACGAGATGAGCCGTGCTGATCAGGCCTGCCGTCAAAGGGAGGCTTACGAGTGCGATCACCACAACCGCGAACCTGGTCACGCGATTCAGTCCGGCTTCGCTCTTGGCGAACAGGGCCATCCGAGGATTCAGCACCTGCAAGACAATAATTACAAAACTCCGTAACAGATCCAGAAGGCGCACGGCGGCAGCGTACAACCCCAGGGCGTGATCTCCTAAGAACCAACGCACCACAATATGGCCACTTCGGTGATACAGATTCGACATCAGGGTGGACAACGCGTAGTGACCACTCGGCACGACGATTCTTTTCCATCGCCGTGGTCGAACAATTCGCGGCGGTCGGAATCCGTGCCCCCACAAGATGCACCAACCCACCAGGCCGCTCACCACGGACGAACCAAGAATGCTGATGGGCAGCCAGATCACATCCTTTGGAGTGTGCACAAAGGCGAAGATTCCCAGCGCATAGATGGCCTGCTGGGAAATCACAAGCAGGGAACGAATATGAAACATTTCCAATGCGGTCAGAAACGCGTCCCCTGTCAACAAATTTACGATCAGAAGTCCAACACCATAGAGTCGCAAAAGGTGCCGGATGTCGGAACGGACCTCGAAGGAGGCGACCGCGAGCAGGACAATCGCGGCGATCGCGCTAAACAGCACCCGGAGCGCGATAACGTCGGGAACCAAATCGATCCCGCCCTCCCGTTGGGCGGCTACCTGCTGCGATGCGTAGGACGTGAGGCCGGGATCAGCGACGATGTTCAGGAAAGCGCAGAGCGCAACCACGTAGCTCCAGAGCCCGTACATCTCGACGCCGAGATGGCGTACCAGGTAAGGGAAGGTCAGGGAACTGATCAAAATGCCTGCTACCCGCGCGCCTCCCACGGAGAACGCGAATCCACCGTAGCGCAATACTGAACTGGATCGCTTCACGCCCTGGCTTCTGGTTCGAGAGCGGCATTCACCAATCTAGTTCTCAATTTGCATCTCCCAGAGATGAGCCGGATCGACCATGACCCACATTTCAAGTTAAGAGTTCAAACGCTCAGCCGCCACTTGTCGAAAAACTTCAGTCCATTGTTCAGCAATTCGGTCCCAGTTGAATGTTTGTGAATGTTGCGCGGCAGCCCACGACATCGATTGCCGCGTCGCCGAGTCGCAAAGAAGTAGATCCAACTTCTGGGCCAACTCCGTATCCGACTCAGCAAGGAAGCCGGTCTTTTCGTGCAACACGTACTCCGGCTGGTAAACATTCATGGCGATTGCCGGCAAGCCGCAGGCAGCGGCTTGTCCGAGCACTTGCGGATGTCCTTCAAGAATGCTTGGGAAAAAGAAAACATCAGCCCGACGCATTTCGTCTCCAAGTTGCGCTGAGGTCAAATGTCCAAGGAAAACCACATTCTTGCATCCCAACTGTGCCACAAGCGCGCGGCAGGAGGGCTCGGTGACGCCTCGCCCGGCCAACCGGAAGATCACGTCTGGCCACCTTGCGGCTTGCTGAATCATGACTTCGACGCGTTTCCGCGGCTGGAAAGAGCCAGCGTACAGCACAGTTCGCGCCACGCGCGCCTTCGCGGAACCCGGCTCGTTGCCGGGGAAAAAGAATCGCCGGTCGATGCCATCGTAAATAGTGCCTGCCCTGATGCCGAATTGTTGCCATACCGTTTCCGCAACATAACCTGAGTTCGCCAATACCGCATCCCCTTCAAGAGCAGATCGCGCGACCAATCCGTTTGCAGTCGCTCCGTTCATCGCCATGACAATGTAAGTAACCAGTGCCGTTCTTAGTCCTAACCTTTTGCGCAATCCGAACACAGCTTGATCGAGCGGCCCGAACCTGGGGAAAAAGTAGATGTCGGGCCGGAAAGCAAGAGAGCGCATTAGCAATTGTGCGGTGTTTCCGTGTTTGTAGTAAGGCAACAGCTTCGTATTCCTGCGCGCTGCGATGCGGGGATCGGGTTTGCCCTCAGAAATCATGACCACCCGAAATTGTTCGGGACACAGGCGCGCAACGATCTCCTTCACGGTGAGATTTTGAGCGTTGGTATTGTCTTCGTCGGCAAACGAAGGAGTGAAAATCGTAATGGGAGGAGTTGGCAACTTCGTTTTCATCGCGGCGTCAATCAGCGAATCAAGTCTCTGTACGCGACTCTCTCTCTGCGCACCATCTGGAAAGCCGTCATGCGTTGCTTGCCATTGGCAAGGAATAGGTTCTTGAAAACAGATACGCCAACTCTGTATTTGTGGCGCTTTTACCCGCTTCTTGTGGAAGGGGTTTTCCGTTTTGCCTTTTAAGCAGCCGAGGAATTTCCGCAATTTGTTCTGGCGACTCTAACACCTGACCTACGCCAAACCGCTCGTACTGGTGAACATATCCGGAATAGGGGTCTCGCAGCCACGCGCACAGGAAAATGGGAACGCCCCGGGAAGCACACTCCAACGCGGTGGACGATTGCACCGTCAAAGCCAGCCGCGTGTTGTTCCACAGTTGATCGGATGGCGGGCCGGCAAGTACTTCGATCTGGTGCTCTTGCTCCGGGAGGAATCGGCGCAACATCCGACGGTGGCCCTTGATGCTTTCAAAGGGATGCAACTTGAAAACCAGTTTCAGCCCGCAGGTTTGAGCGAGGCGGCACAAGCGCGGCAATAAATAGCGGTAAACTTCATCAGTTCGCCACCCGAGGTTCTGGTAGGGTTCGGTAAAAAAAACCAGCCACGGAGCGGACTGTCGAGCCGCACGCGGCAAAGGCAATGGCCTCGACGAAACCGGCACTGTCGTGACCATCTTCTCCGAGCCAAGACGGCAAACACGACTAAGGTAATCTCGTTCCATCTCGCTCTTGACCAAGTAGAAGTCAGCATGGTTCACCTTGATCGCCATCTTGTAATCTAGAGCGCCGTGATGACAAGCCAGGGCTGGAATGCAGCGTCTCTTGGCCAGAATGAGCGGAATGCTCGAAGGAGGATTACTATCGTCGGCAGTGAGGCAAGCGGTTACATTCTCGGATTCGAAGATTTGGCTCCACGCATTGCGAAGTGCAATTCCCCAAGGCAGAAGCGCAGGAATCCGTCCCAGCACACCCACTGCATTCGCCGTGTTGAACTCTTCAGCGCTATCGATCAACTGCTCTGTCAAATTGTTCCACGATTCGAGAAGGGAAGCGGTTTCCCGCTTGTCGCTCGGAACGAAGTAGGGCGTCAGTGATGCCGAGCAAACGTTTGCCGGCAGAGACTTGACCTTAGCGTTCCTCCGAGTGTGTACTAGCAAGAATTTTTGGTCCGGAAACAGTTCAGCGTAAGAAAGCACCGTGCGAGAAACATTAACGTAGGCTGACGGCAACAAGATCACAGACTGTCCCGACGGTTGCCCGCGGCGGGTGAAGTGGTGTCGGATGGAGTGCGCGGCATCGAACTTGTCTGCCAGCACCTGAACAAGTTGCGCAGAGTCGAGTCGCGAAAAAATCTGGCGATAGTGGCGTCCCCCGTGAATGACCGACTGGACGCGGGTTTCCAAGGTCGTTAATCCAGTGCCGAGAAGTTCCCGCAGAGCCGTAGCGAGAGAATGCGGGCGACTTGAATACAGCTCACAGTTCGAGCTTAGCTTTTTCGACAATCGGTGGATCAGCATGAACTGCTGAACCTCGGAGGCAATCTCCAGCGCCAGTACGTCCCACCAGTCGATTCCCAAGGCGTCCACCATGACGTCCCTTCCGAGTTGCAAAAGCTCCCGGAGCCGATAAAGATCCTCAGTCTCCTCGGCGTGGTCATAGATGCTGATCACTGGACACCCAACTCGTCGGCTCCAACGGTCATAGGCCTCAAGCGGAGCGCGACCGAGATCGACCACCAGATCCCAGTGTTGGCCCGGATACGAGGGAGCAACAGTATCCTCTGGATGGAGCAGCAGCACGTTCATAGTTGGGCGCTTCCCGCTGATGGCCGTCCTAATACTCGACGAACATAATGTTCGAGGCGGGGCGAGGTCTTGATGGCAGCGGCAGCGTGATAGCGTGCCGCGACTTTTAGATAGGTCACTGTCGACCTTGCGAGCGTCACATGTAAAGTTTCGCGCATGCCTGTCGCCCACCGCTGCTTGTGGTGTTCCCCACCCAAACCTAGATCCACAAAATCGGTCTCAGAAGAGTCGCAAGCTTCCTCGATTACCTTGAGACGCAGACCAGACCCCGGAGAATACTCACGAAAGCTGCAATCAAAAGTCATCTGGTAAAAAGCCCAATGGCGCGCGAATCGAAAAGCGTATAGCCAGGCGATGGGCTGATCGCCCGCGCGAAGTTGATGTAATGTGACCCAGCCGTGGGACGAAAGTAGCCTGGCCAGCTCAGAAAGAAAGGCAGTGCGTTGCGGGCAAGCCAAATGGCTGGTCTGGCCGATAGCCGAGAATCTGGCGATATGGGCCCTGGAGAACGACGGCAATGCGGGAGCAATCTGGTCCCACAATCCGAGGCGATCCACTACGACCGGAATTTTTGCTGCTAAGGCCTTCAGGTAGCGGCCTTCTCGTTTATGGCGCACGGACCGGCGCGCTGATTCTCGCTGCTCTGTGGTCCGCAACAAAACCTGGGCGCACTGGAATGCCGGCCGAGGAAACGAGTTGTACCCGCAGGCAGAACGAGACGACCCGAGCGCAATGGCTGTCGCGGAATCCGCTGGTAAGTTCGCCAGCACCAGCATCGGCAATCCTAGTGCCCGTAGTTCGGCGAGAACGCTGCTCACCAGGTCGTGTCGCAAGTGAGGGGAGGAAACGAAATCGCAATAGTCGGCCGTCGTACCAGCCAGGAAAAACGTCTCCCGTTGTACTTTGTCGGTTGCGAGTGCTGCGACACCGACCAGCGAATCCTGCTCGTAGGCCAAAATCAGCAGCGGCGTGATCGAATCGCAATAGCCACGGCTTACCGCCAACGCCCACTCGTAAGTATAGAAAACCTCCGGACACTCCATCTGCCACACCAGTTCATTCCACTCGCGGGCTAGGCTGTCGTCGTCCGGGATTTCTCGGTAAAGGACTAAGCGCAAGGTTTCCTTCTCATCGGATGATTGCTATTTTCGGCAAACGCGTTGCAGTGCCAGTCTCTCCTCAAGCGATTGACCCCACGGCAGCACTCAACTTGGCTGGTCTAAACAATTCCTGCAATGATCGATGAAAACCCGAAATGTGCGCGTCGAGTTCCGCAAGAGTCATTTCGGCGGTGATGTGCGTTCGCGGCAGCGCGAATCTGGGAGTCTGTGTTCCGAGGTCTCGGCTAACATTAACAAATGCACATTGGAAGCCGGCCTGCTCGGCCATTTGTATTTCTCGCGATGTAACTGAGGACGAATCGCCGAACGGATAAGCCAGGGCCCACGTTTCTCGTCCCAAAACCTGATCGAGGTCGTGTTTGCTTTCCGAGATTTCTCTCCATGCCACTTCTGGCGCCGACTGCGACAGCATCGGATGAGAAATGGTATGTGCGCCGATACACATCCCTGCCTCAGTAAGCTGATGCAGCTCTTGCATGTTCATCACTAAGAATCTCCGGCTGAGTACAGGATCATCGCGGTATTCAGCATCCCATCGCTCAGAAAGTCCCAACTGCATTCTTATTCTCTCTACCAGTGTTCTCCGGTGATTCATGTCATAGCGCGAGAGTGTCGTCACTGACGCCCACCATTGCGAGTGTTGCTCATGCCGGCGAAAGTCCGTCCGCAATCCGATCTCGGGCAGCTCCAAGGAAAAACTCTCGGGCGCTGCCAGAAACATCAGAAAGAGTTCTTCGTACCAGAGCATTGTGGGCGTGTGGGTGAGTGAAGCGCCAGTGACAAAGAATAGGCACTTCATCTCAAATTCCTGGAGGATTGCCAACATGTCGAAGAGCACGTTTCGCAGGCCATCATCGCAAGTCAGCAGCACCGAACGCGGAGGCAATTCCTTCCCGTCCTCGCACCACAGCCGAAATTCTTCTGGAGAAATTATGTTGTGATGGTCCTTGAGGAATTGGAGCTGCTCGCGAAATAATTGTGCACTTACAAGGTTGCCATCCAGACCTGAGTCAATGATGTCGTATCCTGCGGGCAAAACGCCGTGATAAGTCAGCACCGCCGGTCCGCTCCGGGCCACCCGACGAAGATAACCCGCCTTCGACAGGCCCGGATAAACCACGTGCTTTAGCAATGGACTGACCAGTCTCACGCTTTGGCCACCAAGTCCCAGCTCAGCGGCGTGCCACGCTCGATGTCCCGCGACGCGCGCTTGCCGACGATCTGCGGCAGATGCCGGGTGTGCAATCCATGACCGGGTCGAATGGAGCGAACATTGGCTTCGCTGAAAGTGTCGCCCTGCCTCACAGCCTGGACAACAAAAAGCGACCGGCGAAAAACGTGACTGCTCCGTTCGCTCTCAGTGAGGCCGAAGTGAATTTCCCCCAGAGATTGTTTCGCAACTCGAACCGCTTCTACCATTTCTTTGAACTCTGGTGGCTCCAGTGAAAAAGCGCTGTCGGGCCCCTTCAACGATCGAGATAGGGTGAAATGTTTTTCTATGATGCATGCGCCCAAGGCAACCGCCGCCACGGGAACTGCGATGCCCATTGTGTGATCCGACAACCCAACGGGAACTTCAAACCTTCGCGCCAGCTCGGGAATGGTCCGCAAGTTCATTTCCTCCGGAGGAGCGGGGTACGCACTCGTACATCTGAGCAACGCGATGTGTCCCGCGTTTGCGTGGCGGGCGGTCGCAACCGCTTCCTCGATTTCCTCGATCGTGGCCATCCCCGTCGAGATGATTACGGGCTTGCCGGTGCGCGAAATTTTCTGAAGAAGCGCAATGTCAACCAATTCGCAGGACGCGACTTTGTATGCCGACACTGCCATGTTCTCGAGAAACTCCACGGCGGTTGAGTCGAAGGCAGAAGAAAAGAAACCGAGCCCAAGATCGTCGGCAACCCGTTTCAGTTTGGGTTGCCAATCCCACGGCGTGTAGGCTTCACCATAAAGTTCATGAAGAGTTCGGCCATCCCAGATCGTGCCGCTGAGAATCTGGAAATACTCGCGATCGCTGCGGATGGTAATCGTGTCGGGCGTGTAGGTCTGCACTTTTACAGCGTCAGCTCCGGATTCTTTGCAAGCCTGAATGAGGCGAACCGCCTGGTCGAAGTCCTGGTTGTGATTGGCGGAAAGTTCCGCAACCACGTATACGGGCTGATCCGGCCCGATTTTGCGCTCGCCAATTGCGAA
>Ga0209415_10003086_pt1 | contig 31015 bp, 30 predicted proteins | sample PeaSoiSIISIP2007_FD_187696 | JGI IMG/M metagenome (GOLD analysis project Ga0209415, IMG submission 187696) | Peat soil microbial communities from Weissenstadt, Germany - SII-SIP-2007 (SPAdes) (version 2) | ecosystem: Environmental > Terrestrial > Soil > Wetlands > Peat | place: Germany... | reverse complement strand
GGCCAACAAAAAAACTCCTGGCGCCGGGCGGCGGCCAGGAGTCATCAGTCCGTTGCCGGACGGTTCAGGCGAACTCCATCGCCTTCCAATCTTCAAGCGCATCTTACCACAGCCGAATGCGGTTACGGCTTGCCCTGGCCGGCTAGATTCTTTGCCGCGGCGGCGAGTTCTGCCTCGTAATCGTGGTGGAGAACCGCGCGGGGATCGGACGGCGAGAGGTGATGCCAGCGGCCGTCGGCGCCTTCCAGGCATTCGTCTTCGGTGATTCGGGCGCCCGGCTCTTTATCCCGGTAGAGGAGAAAGCGTATGGTCCACGGTTTGGAGAAGGTTTTCGGATCTTCCAGGCGCGCCTCGTACTGCATGGTGTCGGGGCCGAGCAGCGTGTAGCGCTCGATGACGTGCAGCTGGTCGCTGTGAAAATTTCCGGTTTCATCGAGCCAGGTCTGGTCGCCCAAGTCCGTGACGTCGACGACGAGCGTGTCTCCTTCCCAGTGGCCGCGGGAATCTCCCATGAAGAAGTCGATGCCGTCATCATGCGGGATTGTCGATGGGTCGACGATTCGATAGGCGTGATTGTCCGTGTACACGATCGCCAGATTTCCGGGGCTCTGGAAGATCTGAAACGGGGTCGGCAGATAGACCGCCCGGGGCACGCCGGCCTGGAAGCAGTTGGAGGCGGGGTCGGCGGCCTCGCGATTCTTGTAGTTATCGCCGCGCTGCTTGAGGGCGTCCGGCAGATACGGAATCTTGCCATCCGGTGGATCGACGATGATGCTCTCCGCTTTGCCAATTCCATTTTGCGCCGAGTGGCCTTCGACATTGACGTAGGCGGTGGTGCGCGCCTGCCAAATGCCGCGGAAATCGGGAGTGCCATCGGAGAGCCGAGGCGGGGAATAGGATTTCGCAGCGTTTTGGCCGGCGGCGCGCGGGATCGCGATGCTGATGGACATCGCTCCTGCTGCTGCCATGAGAACCGCGACTGAGATTCGCCTATTCATGCTTGCTCGCTGCATTGCCTTCCGAACGAGTGTAGTGATCGACGTCTCGCTCGCCTTCGTGGCAGTCGTAATAGACGATCCGGTCTTTTGAAACATTCTTTTTCAGGGTCAGATGCATGGTCCACGGTCGAGTGAAGACCGTTGGATCTTCGATGGTGGCCGAGTAGGCGATCGTATTCGGATCGACCAGCGTGTACCGCTCCACGACGTGCTCGTTTTCGTCGACGAAATTCGCGTCCATGTCGAGCCAGCTTCGGCCGTTGAAGTTGGCGACATCGACGACGAACGTGTCGCCCTCCCACCGGCCGCGCGAATCTCCATCCCACGCCCAATAGTTCTTGGGGTGAGGGCTCGCGTCCTGGGGAATGATGCGAAGATCGTGCACGTATTCGAAGAGGATGGTGACGTACTTCTCATCCTGAATAATCCTGAAGGGCATGATGCTGGAGGGCTGCTCGATTATGCGAGGCACGCCGGGCACGTGGCAATGCGCCTCCGGATCGTGATAGGGGTCGTGCTCGAGCCGGTATTCCCTGATTTTGTCGAGGACGGGAAGATAGGGAAGCGGGAGGGGAACTCCCGGGCTGTGAATATCGCCAAGCCCGGCCTGACGCAGCGCGGCAGCGCCGACTTCGTTGTGCCAGAGACCCTGTAGATTGGGGTGACCGTCGGCGAGCCGAGGTATTGGGGGCGAATTGGAATTGTCCGCTGTCGCCTGCGGCGATTGAGCCACAACCGCCGGGGCCAGGGCGAATACGAGTGCGAAGGCGACGGCGGGAATGTTCCAATTCCTCATGATCGCCGATCCTTACTGGTCCGACTTCTTGGCGGGCGAGGGAGAATCCGGCGAATCGAAAGTGGTGCCGCCAATGAGCGGTCCTCCGAGCACGCGCCTGCCGTCCGGGAGCTTTACTTGCTGTCCAAACACGTTGTGCGATCCGTCCTTGGCCATGTAGCCGGTGATCGTCAATTCGTCGCCCGGCTTGACGGAGTCCTTCCGCCAGCCGTTGCGGTAGAGAAAGCTGGGAGCTCCGGCCTGAACGCTCCAGCGCGTCACGCTTCCGTCATCGTTCGTAACATCGAGTGTGATGTAGCTGTGGGGGTTGATCATCTCCCACTTGACGACGATGCCGTGGAGCGTGACCGGCTTGTTGAAGGCATATTCTGCGCCGAACGAGTGGTGCGCCGACGCCGCACGCTGGCTGACAAAAAAGGCGGCAACTAAAGCAATTGCGGCGAGCGCAATCCGTTTGGTATTCATCGCACCCCCAGGCTGACGCAGGCTTCGAGACAATGGATCAAGTGGTCTGTGAGTAACACGAAAGCGTGTGGGCGTCAACTCAAGGGCTGGGGAAGCGAGGCTTGACAGGCTGGTGTCCGGGCCGCTATAGAAGATGCATGGCCCCATCCATTTTGATTTTTGATTTTGGCGCGAACGAGGAAGCTGCCCAGCAGGCTCGGCACAAGATCGAAGGCTGGAAGCAGGGCTTCCGTCTCGGCAACAAGGTGCTACTGAAATTCGACCGCGAAGAACCTTTCGGAGAGACTGACGATGCGGAGGGTGCCGTCGCAGAAAAGAAGCCCGCCGCCAAGAAGCCGGCCGCGAAAAAAGAAAAGGCTGAGAAGGCCCAGGGCACATCGCGCGTGCGTCTGCTCGTGAAACTCGATTTCTCGGATCACGAAAAGCTCTCGCATCAGCGCTGGCTCGACCGCATTCCGGCGGAAGAGCCTTTCAAATCGGCGAAAGCCGAGACCATCCGATCGGGCGATCCGGCCCTCGCGAAGACGGTCGAGCTCTTTGAATCGCTGGATCGAGGCCCGGGCCCACGCTTCTCGCCCAGTTAGGCCAGCCGAGCCGCCTCGGAAGGGACGCCGGTCAGGGTAGGTTGTTTGCACCGGCGCCAATTTGGCTATAATGGGCCGAAGGTAGTACAAACGGCGAGCCCTTCCGGCGGAGGCAGCCCGGATGACCTCTCAGGTTAAAGTCAAAACATCCCGATTTGATGCGACGAAGTATCACGGTCTTGACCGCGATACGCTGGTGCGCATCTACCGCACGATGTTCCTCTCGCGCCGCATGGACGACCGCGAGATCCAGCTCAAGCGCCAGAACAAGATTTTTTTTCAGGTCAGTGGCGCGGGACACGAGGCGGTTCTGGTTGCGGCAGGACTTCACCTCAAGCCGGGCTACGACTGGTTTTTCCCCTATTATCGCGACCGCGCTCTTGCCCTGATGCTGGGCGTGACTCCCTACGACATGCTGCTACAGGCTGTCGGCTCGAAGGACGATCCTTCGTCAGGCGGGCGGCAGATGCCTTCACACTGGGGCAGCCGCCGGTTGAATATCATCCCGAGCGCCTCCGCCACGGGCATGCAATTTCTGCATGCTGTCGGCTCGGCGGAAGCCACGCTCTACTACGACAAGTTTCCCAAGGCGCTCGAACAGGCGCGCCAGGCGCCGCTCGGCGATTCTCTGAGTCACCACCGGGACGAGATCGCCTACGTTTCCGGCGGCGACGGCTCCACGAGCGAAGGAGAATTCTTCGAGTCCGTGAATGCGGCCTGTCTCCGCGGCGTGCCGGTGCTGTTCCTGATCGAGGACAACGGCTACGCCATCTCCGTGCCGGTCGAGGCGCAGACGGCGGGCGGAAGCATCTCGAAGCTCGTCGCGAATTTTCCGCACCTCGCGGTGGAGGAGTGCGACGGGACGGATCCGCTGGCAAGCTATGCGGTGCTCGGGCGCGCCGTGGCCCATTGCCGCGCCCGGCGTGGCCCGGCGCTGGTCCACGCGCACGTGACGCGCCCCTACTCTCATTCGCTCTCGGACGACGAAAGGCTCTACAAGACGCCGGAGGAACGCGAGGCGGAAGCGCACCGCGATCCGATCCCGAATTTCGGGTTGTTTCTCGTGCGCGAAGGGATCCTTGAGGAGAGCGAGATGGAAGCGCTCGAGGCCGAAGTGGAGCGCGAAATCCTGGAGGCCACGGACCGCGCCCTCGCGGCCGAGCCGCCTCCTGCTGATTCGATTTACAGCTGCGTGTACTCGCCCGACATCGATCCCACCGGAAAGCAATTCGAGGCGGCGCCGAAACCCAACGGACACCAGAAGACGATGGTGGACATCGTGGCGGCCACGCTCGCGGATGAAATGGCGCGGGACGAACGCATCGTCGTCTTAGGCGAGGACGTGGCGGACTGCTCCCGCGAGGACCATCTCGCGAAGATAAAAGGGAAGGGCGGCGTCTTCAAGGCGACCGTCGGATTGCAGCGCCGGTACGGCTCGGCGCGCGTCTTCAACACGCCGATTGCCGAAGCAGGTATCGTTGGCCGGGCGCTCGGGATGGCCATTCGAGGAATGAAGCCGGTGGCCGAAATCCAGTTCTTCGACTATATCTGGCCGGCCATGATGCAACTGCGCAACGAACTGTCGAATCTTCGGTGGCGCTCGGCGGGCCACTTCAAATGCCCGGCTGTGATCCGGGTGGCGATCGGAGGATACCTGACGGGGGGCGGCATCTATCACAGCCAGTGCGGCGAAGTGATTTTCACGCACGTTCCGGGGCTGCGCGTCGTGATGCCCTCGACCGCGCTTGATCTTTGCGGCCTGCTGCGGACAGCCATTCGCGCGGATGATCCCGTGATGGTTCTCGAACACAAACATCTGTATCGCCAGCCGTACAACCGCTCCTCTTATCCCGGCGCGGATTTCACGATTCCGTTCGGCAAGGCGCGCGTCGCGCGCGAAGGCACGGACGTAAGCATCATCACCTACGGCGCCGTGGTACACCGCGCCGAAGTGGCGGCGGCGGAGCTGGCGCGCGAAGGAGTCTCGACCGAGATCATCGACCTCCGGTCGCTCAGCCCGTACGATTGGGAAGCGATTGCCGGAAGCGTTTGCAAGACCAACCGGGTGATCGTCGCCTATGAGGATGTGCGTTCGTGGGGCTACGGCGCAGAGATTGCGGCGCGGATCGCCGACGAACTGTTTGACGAGCTCGACGCTCCCGTGCGCCGCGTCGCGGCGATGGACACGTTTTGCGCCTACAATCCAAAGCTCGAGGATGCCATCCTGCCGCAATCCGAGGACATTGTCCGCGCGGTCCGCGAACTCGCGGCGTACTAACGGGCAAAAGGAAACTTTTTGGCGGCTCGGAACGTATCTTGAGATAAGCCTGGGACGAACGAGTCTCGCGCGGGGAGGGCTTGAGTCATGACCTGCGGAAACTGCCAAAGAGACATCGCCGACTCTTCGAAGTTCTGCTACTTCTGCGGCGCACGGCAGCATACGTCGCCTGCCGGTCCAGCGCCGGCATCGAAGCGCCTGATGCGGTCGGCTGTCGATTGCAAGATCGCCGGCGTCTGCGGCGGCATTGCGGAATATCTTGAAGTCGATTCCACGCTGGTGCGGCTGATATGGGTGCTGCTGGTGTTGATGCCTGTGCCGGTGGTGCCTGCGTTTATCGGCTACTTTGTGGCGTGGCTCGTGATGCCGCGCGCACCCTGGCCGACGCCTGCCACGGGCGCGCCGCCGGACGCCGCTCCGCATTCCACGCAGGCGGCGTAACCCCACCATTTCGCTCGGCCGGGCTCAATCCTTGCTTCTTGATTTGCGTGCGGAAGAGCGGCCTTCACGAAAAATGGCTTGGTCAAGAGAGATGATCCCTGCGCCGAGTGAAGCGAGCGCGAATGCAGCCACCGCGAGCATCAGAGGCAGCTCGTAATTGTGCACGGCGAGAGGGTCCTGGATGATCCGGTGAACCCTCCAGAGAGCGATGGCCATTTCGCCGGCAAGCAACAATCCCGCGATTCGCGTGAAAAGCCCCGCGATTAGAAGGCACCCGCCGAAGAATTCAATGACGCCCGCAATGTAGACGAAGTAGCCCGGAAAGCCCATGTGGACAAAGCCTTGCATGGCCTCCTGCGTCCGCCCGAACAATTTCGGGTAGCCGTGGTAGATGAAGATCACGCCCACCGCCACCCGCAGGAGCAGCAGCGCCAGCGGCTTCAGCTTCTCGAGACTCTGCATTCGAAATCTCCTGGCCAGTAAGACCCGCGAGACGACGCCGGGTGAGGCGGATTGTATCAGAACGGTACCCGCCCGCGTCTCTTCCGACACATTGGGAGTTTTTTCCCAGCACCCATTCAAAGACGTGCGCACTGCTTAGTGTAGAATTCTTGCTTATCCCGGGGCTTTCCTGCGAATGGTGGGACAGATGCGCACAATTGGTGTGGTCACGGGCGGCGGCGACTGTCCCGGCTTGAACGCGGCGATACGCGCTATCGTGCGTATTGCGAAGCTGGAGCTGGGTTGGCGCGTCATCGGAGTAGCCGACGGGTTCGACGGCCTGATGCATCCCGAACGATGCCGCGAACTGACCATCGAATCCGTGCGAGGAATTTTGCCACGCGGCGGGACCATCCTGGGAAGCACCAACTCGCGCGATCCGTTCGCCTACCCTGTGAAGGAAGGCGGACGAACAGCCACGAAGGATTGTTCGCCGCAGTGTTTGGACGCCATGCGGCAACTTGGGATCGACGCGCTGATCGTGATCGGCGGAAATGGCACGCTGAGCATCGCGCACCGGCTGTCGCAAATGGGAATGAAGCTGGTTGGCGTGCCAAAGACGATCGACAACGATCTTCAACTCACCGACGTGACGCTTGGCTTCGATAGCGCGCTGCACGTCGCGATGGACGCGATCGACCGCCTGCATACGACGGCGGAAAGCCATCACCGCGTGATTGTGGTTGAGGTGATGGGCCGCGATGCCGGATGGATCGCGCTCGACGGGGGAGTTGCCGGAGGCGCGGATGTGATCCTCCTTCCGGAGATACCCTTCACGATTGAGAACGTCTGCGCGGCAATTCGCCGGCGAGAGGAAGCGGGCCGCACTTCCTCAATCATCGTCGTGGCCGAGGGCGTGAAATTGCCCGAACGGAGCGCTTCGGGGATTCCAGTTCGGAGGCAGCCCGGGGAGCACGTCGCGGACTCAATTGCGCACGCGATGCGCGAGTGTTCCGACAAAGAGGTACGTGCGATGGTGCTCGGGCACATGCAGCGCGGGGGCTCGCCGAGTCCGTTCGACCGCATTCTTGCCACGCGATTTGGAGCGGCCTCCGTGGACTTGGTGTCGAAGGAAGCGTACGGCCAGATGGTCTCGCTACAGGGCGGGAAGGTCGTCTCGGTGCCGCTGGCTGGGGCGATCAGTCCGGTCCGGCTGGTCGATCCGGCAAGTGAGACATTGCGGGCGGCGCGCGCCGTGGGAATCAGCTTCGGAGACCGTCCGTGATCCGCAAGCTGCTTGTCGGGTTCGTGCTTGTCCTCGTGGTCTGCGTCGCTGCGTACCTGCGATTTCATCACCCGAAACGTGTGCTCGAAACCGCCTACGTGGGGAACCATCAAGTGATTTTGTGGAACACGAGCGCCCAGATCCGCGAGCCGCTCGGCACAGTCAACTACGGCGATCGCGTGGATGTGCTCGCGCGCTTCCAGGAACAGGTGCAGGTTCACACGGCGGATGGACGGACGGGCTGGATCACCCAGAGCGACCTGCTCTCCGCGGACCTCTGGCAAAAAGCGCAGGATATGGAATCGAAAGCTACGACCCTGCCCGTCGAGGCGCGCGGCCATACACGCGTGCTGAGCAATCTGCACGTCGAACCCGGACGCGACACCCCGCGCATTCGTCAAGTGAACAAATCGATTCCGGTCGATATGTTTCAGCGGCAGCCGATGGATGTGCCCACGGTATCGCCCGCTGCACCAACGTCCGCGACCGTTGATAAGGAAGCTGCTGCTGCGCCTGCGGACGCGAAGAAGGAAGACTGGTGGCTCGTCCGTGCGCACATGCCGGACCAGACGAGCGTCTCAGGGTGGGTTCTGGGGCGATTCATCGATCTGGACGTTCCTGCGCCACTGCCGGATTACGCCAGTTCTGCCGGAGTGCACATCGCAGCGTGGTTTGAATTGAATCGAGTGAGCGATTCGTCCGGGAACGCCAAATCGCAATACCTCCTCCTCGGCACGCGAGGCCCGGAGGGCCAGCCGTGCGACTTCACGCTGATTCGCGTGTACACGTGGGACAAGCAGCGCGAGCGATACGAAACCGCGTTCGTCGATAGCGAGCTGTGCGGGAAGCTGCCGGTGAAGATCGCGCAGGTGGCGCCTCCGGTGAGCGATGCGACGTTTTCGTTTGAGGATTGGAGCAAGGGCACGTCCGAGCAGCGGATTTACCGGATGCACCAGACCGTGGTCCGAAGAGTGAGGCAAACGGGCTTGGGGTTGGGGAAGCGGCATGACGCGCATAAGTAAGGACATTTCCGTAATTGTGACTGGCGGCCGGGGCGGAGCTATCGATTGGAACGATTCATTCCGCAGACGGCACGCGGCTCTCTTCCTTGCGCTTGCTGCTGTGGTGCTTGCTTGTTCACTGGCCGGATGCTCGCAGCCCGAAACGCATGCCCAGCCGCAGGCGAACGCGCCGTTATCGGTCTCCTACATCGGCGCGTGGGGCGTGAAGGGCGACGGCCCCGGGCAATTGGACGAGCCGACCTGCGTTGCGACCGACGTGCTGGGGAATATTTTTCTCGCGGACGCCGGCAGCCACTTCATACACAAGTTCACATGGGAAGGCAGGCCGCTGCTTTCCTTTCAAGAACCGGTGCTGAAGCATCCCCAGCGGATCACAGTCGATAGCGGCGGAGCAATCTATGTGACCGATCCGGGCCGCGGCAGCGCGTTCGTCTTTTTCCCCAACGGAGACCGCTTTCGCGAACTGCGGCTGAGAACGCGCACCAACATTGAAAACATGCTGACCGTCGCCGTCGGCGAAGACGGCCTCATCCATCTTCTCGACGCCAGCACGGGCCGCATTTCCACGTTCACGCCGAGCTTTCGGTTGGCACGAAGCTGGCAGCCGGCCGCGAACGTGCCGAACGCGAAAGTTCGCACCGGGGCGATCGCGGTCGGTCCCGACGGATATTTGTACGTGACGGACGTGGATGGAAACCGAATCCTGCGCTTTACCAATGACGGGCATTTTGTCGCGGCCGTGGACGCTCGCGCGGACGGAACGGATCGGAAGCTGAGCGACGAAATAGCCGTGGCGCGCGGGTACATCTTCGCAATGGACGCGGACGGGCGCATGCTCCACGTGTGGTCCGCGGACGGGCAGCCGAAACTCGATGTCGACCTTGCGCCAGAACTGGGGCAGGCGAATCGAGCCGTGCCCGCTCTGGCGGTCAGTCCGCGCAAGGAACTTCTTGTCCTCGATGCGCCGGAGTCGCGTGTGCTTCGCTATCGGCTCAACTTCTGATATTTTCCCCAAGCGTCATCGCACTTGGCCTGAGGAGACGTGACTGCCATGCCCTTGCTTCTCACCGAAACCGATGTGAAGGCGATTCTGACAATGCCGATGGCGCTCGACGCGGTCGAGACGTCCTTCCGGCGGCTCGCTGACGGGTCGGCTATTTCCCATTCGCGGCAAAGACTGCGCCTCTCGGGCAAGGGCTACCTGCATTACATGGCGGCTTCGGACGCAACCGGCGGCTACCTCGGCCTGAAGATCTACACGGTGTCGCCGAGCGGGGCGCGTTTTCTGGTGCCGCTCTTCAGCGGGCAATCGGGCGAGATGATGGCGCTGATTGAGGCGAACTATCTCGGGCAAGTGCGGACGGGCGCGGCGAGCGGTGTCGCTACGCGCGTGATGGCGCGCGCGGACGCCCGCAACGCCGGAATCATCGGCACCGGACTTCAGGCGCGCACCCAGCTCGAAGCGGTAGCGCTGGCGAGGAAGCTAGAACGCGTCCGAGCGTTCGGCCGCAATGCAGAGCGGCGCGAGCAATTTTGCAGGGACATGACGCAGCGAATCGGCGTGCCCGTGAGCCCGGTCTCGTCCGCAGAGGAGGCGGTGCGGGGCGCCGACATTCTGATCACGTCAACGACCACGACAAACCCGGTCGTAGAGGGGCGCTGGATCGAGCGCGGCACGCACATCAACGCGATCGGCTCGAACTTTGCCGACAAGCGCGAACTGGATGCAGAGGCCGTCGGCCGCGCGGCAGTGATTGCCGCGGACTCCGTGGAGCAGTCGAAAATCGAAGCGGGCGACCTGATTCAGGTGTACGGCGATGATGCTTCGCGATGGAAGGCGGTTCATGAGCTTTCGGACATCGTGGCAGGAAACGTCCCTGGGCGCACGGGGCCCGATCAGATCACGCTCTTCAAATCGAATGGAATCGCGATCGAGGATATTGTCGTTGCGGGCCGGATCTACGAAATTGCTCGGGAGCGAGGCGTGGGACGCGACGTCCCGATGTGGCAGAAGTAAGTTCGACCAGCGGGCGGACGACGTGCTTAGGCGCGAACCCGGCGAAGACGTTTTACAAGGGCTTCGTGCAATCGCTGGCGGGTCGTCTGGGGAAGAGGGGCGGGTTCGGAGTTGCAAAAGATTTCAATCGTTTGTTTCGTCGTGTCTACTACGATGCGGCAATCCTTGCACTTTCCGAGGTGCTCCTCAATCGAGGCGCGCAGGATCGGGTCCAGCGCCTCGTCAAGGTAATCCGCGAGTTCACTGATGATTTCTTTGCACTTCACGAATTTCCCCCTCGCCCAAAGTATTGGTTCAGTCTCTGCCGCAGCTTAAGCCGCGCCCGCAAGAGGCGCGATTTCACCGCCGGCACGGAAAGCCCCAGCGCCTCAGCCGTCTCTTCGGTGGATAATTCTTCGATGTCGCGCAACTGGAAAACGATTCGGAATGGCGGGTCAAGTTCCGCGATTACCTTCGAGAGAATCCCCGCAAGCTCGGTCTGCGCGTAACGGTCCGCCGGAGAAGGGCCCCAATCCTGCACGTCCCGCGGCACCATGTCTTCGCCCGTGTCCAATTCTTCATCCAGCGACACGATGTTCGGGCGGCGCTTTCTGAGCTTCATGAGCGCCTGGTTGACCGCGATACGCACGAGCCAGGTATAGAACCTAGAGTTGCCCTGGAAATCCTGGAGGTGCTCGTAGGCCTTCAGGAACGCCTCCTGCATGGCGTCTTCGGCGTCCTCGCGATTCTGGGTGATGTTCTGCGTGAGGCGGAAAATCTTGCGCTCGTAGCGGCCCACAAGCGTCTCGAAAGCGGAGACGTCTCCGGCCCTCGCCGCCGCAACCAGGACGGGCTCGTCGTCCTTCACCACCTGGGAGGGCAACAGACGGGGCTGCACCGGGTTGAGTTTCGGGGAATTCATGCTGAATTATTCCACAGGAAAGGGTAGCACAGCTTTCGCGGCCTTGCTGGCGAGAATGTATTATCATACCGAGCGAACGGGCTGATCGGGAGAATTCGAGAGACTGAATGCGGACGCTGCCAGATTATCTGCGCAAGGGAATGAAGATGATCCTGGTCGGCGCCAATCCGGGCGACCGGTCGGCGCGCGTAGGGCATTACTACGCCGGGCGCAACAACCAGTTCTGGCCGATGATGTACCAATCCGGCGTCATCCCCGAACCTCTCGGTTACGAGGACGACCGTCGGATGGTCGAGTTCGGCATCGGCATGACCGACCTGGTGAAGCGCCCGACGCGCGGGATCGAGGAAATCGAGCGGCAGGAATTTGCCGAAGGACGCGTCCTTCTGGCGCAGAAGCTCGAGGAGCTGCGCCCGCGCGTGATCGCGTTCAACGGCAAGACAGTCTATGAAAAATTCACCGGCCGCCCTTGTAAGTTCGGCCTCCAGAGGGAACGGCTGTACGGGGCGCACGTCTTCGTTCTCCCGTCCACCAGCGGCCAGAATGCCGGAACGAGCCTGTCCGTGAAGAAGAGATATTTTAAGAAACTAGCCGTGCTCCTCAAGAATCTGAAGGACTAGAACTGCTCTGACGGCCGCGCCACGGAGGTTGAATCGCCATGGGAGCAACCCAGCAAGCGGTGAGTTCATTGTTGCTTGAGGAGCGCTCGGGCCCGGTGGTGACGATTCGTCTGAACCGGCCGGAGAAGCTGAATGCGCTCAATATCGAGCTGAGCCGCGCGCTCGTACACGCCCTGCTTCGAGCGGGCGACGACAAATCCGTGCGGGCTGTGGTGTTGACAGGCGCGGGACGCGGTTTCTGCTCGGGCGGCGATATCGGATTCATGCGCGATGTGCGGTCGCGCCGCGCGGTGGACGAATTTGGAGCGCTGCTGGAAGTCGGCAAGGAGATCTGCCTCGCCATTGCGACGATGCCGAAGGTCGTGATCGCGGCAGTGAACGGCCCGGCCGCCGGCGGAGGCATGAGTCTCGCCCTCGCCTGCGATCTCCGAATTGCTTCCGACCAGGCGATGTTCAAGCAGGCATTCGCGCAGCTTGGCTTGTACCCGGACCTGGGAGCGACGTTTTACCTGCCGCGGCTGGTTGGACTCTCTCGCGCCTCCGAAATGTTCTACACGTCGGAGGTGATTTCGGCGCAAGAGGCGTGCAGGATCGGGATGGTCTATCACGTATTTCCTCACGAGCATTTTGATGAGGAAGTGCAGAAGTTCGCCGCGGGCATGGCGTCGGGTCCGCCGCTCGCATTGCGCGATATAAAGCGCACCATGATCGGCGACGCGCACCGCGAACTCGAACAAGCCATCGAGGAAGAGAATCGCCTTCAACGGCACTGTTTTCTTTCCGAGGATTTCGCCGAGGGTGTGGCCGCATTCTTCGAGAAGCGACCGCCGAAGTTCCGAGGGCACTGAAACGCCGTTGATCCACCGGGAAATTAAGAATCGAGTGTACGTGTGACAGGAGACCCGCCCACCAACATCGAGATCGGGCCGAGCGAGGTGAGCCGGCTCCTCGCTTCCAGCCAGAAATTCCTGTTTGTGGACGTACGCGAGACATGGGAGTATGACATTTCGCGGATCGAAGGCTCGGTGCTGATTCCGCTTCGTGAGATTCCGGCCAACGTGCCGCGTTTGTCGGAAGCGACGCAGATCATCTTGTTCTGTCACCACGGCATGCGCAGCTTCGATGCTGCCACGTGGCTGCGAATGCAGGGAATTCAAGGCGCGCGGTCGATGTCCGGCGGGATCGATCGCTGGGCGACGGAAGTCGATCCAAGCGTGCCGCGATACTGAGGAGGAAAGGGATGGCGACTACCCGAAAGAAGACCGCGAAACGCCCGCGAAGAGCTGGGACGAAGGTTCAATTCCTGCAAAAGCCGGCCTGCACGACATGCCGGAAGGCGCGAAAGTTCATGGAAAGGCGCGGATTTCAGCTCTATTTTCGCGACCTTGCAAAAGAGCGATTGAGCGCGGCGGAACTTGAGAAGCTGATCGGCAGACGCGACTACACCGACTTCCTGAACAGCCGCAACGAACTTTTCCGCAGGAAGAAAATGAAGACCGACCCGCCTTCGCGAAGAGAAGCGATCCGAATGATGGCGAAGGAGCCGAATCTGATTCGGCGGCCCGTAATTGTGGCGGGTGGCCGCGTAGTCGTAGGATTCGACGAAGAAGGCATCGCGAGGCTCTAGGCGGAAGCCTGGCTCGCCGCGCCTGGCGCGGAATCTTTCCGGCAAGCAGGAGATCCTTTCCCGATGAATCTGGCTGAGCGAATCGAAGTGCGCCAGGGCGACCTCACGGAAATGGATACCGACGCCATCGTGAACGCCGCAAACAACGAACTTCAGCTTGGCGGCGGCGTTGCCGGGGCCATTCGACGCAAGGGCGGCCCACGGATTCAGGCCGAGTGCGACGAAATCGGAACGATCCCCGTGGGCGGGGCCGCGATCACGTCAGGCGGCAATCTGAAGGCGCGTTACGTGATACACGCGGCCACCATGCAGCTCGGCGGGCGCACGTCGGCGCAGTCGCTGCGCAGCTCGACGGCGCATGCCCTCCGCATCGCCGCCCAAAAGGGGTTGAAGACGGTTGCGTTCCCGGCCGTCGGTGCCGGCATCGCCGGTTTTCCGCTCCGCGAGTGCGCCGAAATCATGTTGCGCGAGACGGCGAAGCACTTCGAAGGTCGGACCTCCATCGAGAAAGTCAGCTTCGTCCTATTTGACAAGGACGCCCTGTCAGCTTTCGAGGAAGTTTTTCAAGAGCTTCAAGCGAAGGGCGCGGGTCCCGACTGACTAGTTGTCTTCAGTGCGTTTCTTGAGGACAGGCTGCTTGTCTGCGGCCGCGTCGCCACTTGGAGCGGGAGCCTGCGCAGGATTGCCGCTCGCGGTGGCGGTTGCGGCGGGGGCTGAACTATCTCCCGTGTAGGCCTTCCGCATGTACCGTGCAGCTTCCGTCTGTGCGCCGGCGGTGTCGTCCTTGAGGTGCTGAGCGAGACTGTACTCGTTGACGGCGCGCTCGCGCTGTCCCAGAACGTCGTAAATCTTGCCCATGTAAATGTGGCCCCACACCTCCACCCACTTCGGGTCGAGGTCGCCTCCGAGCGCGGCGCGGAACGCATTCGCGGCGGACTGGTAGTTCTTCTGATAGAACATCGCCTCGCCCATCCGGAAGTGCGCGAGCGAGTTGGTGGGCTGCACATCGAGCGCACGTTGGTACTCCTGGATGGCTTCGTAATATCTGCCGAGTGTCGCCAGCGCCTCGCCCCGCGCGATCGTTGCGCGTACGCGCAATCGCGGGCTCGATTTCAGCAAATTGTTGTTCGGATCGATGGTGAGGCCGTTTGGTTTCGGCCGCCCGAACGTCTCGAGCTCAAAGTCCGAATTCGTGCCGGTGACGAGGATTTTCTTAAGTTCTGGATTGCCTTCGGTCTCCACCTTCACTTCGACCGGCATGCGGAACGTGTCGAGGTCCTGGTGTATCTTGCCGATCACCTGAAAGCCCTTCGGCGTGCGATAGACGATGTACTGCAACGTGAATTCCGGAACACCCGTCGAATTCAGCCACTGCGAAAAAAAGGAAACGAGATTGAGAGACGGCTCGCCGATTTTGGGCGGCGGAAGTTTCGCCGCGGCAAGCTTTTGGAATTCGTCGATCGTCGCGGTCTTTCCCGCGTGTTGCTTGTAGAAGTCGCGCAGGAGAGCCGTGAAAGCGTCGTCGCCCAATTGGGCGCGAAGCATGTGAAATACCATCGCGCCTTTGTCGGCGACGATCGAGCGGTATACGTCCGAATAGATTGGAATCCGGTCTGCCTGCGCGACGGGCGTCGTTTCTTCAAACATCAGCGCGCCCACCGCAAAATCTTCTAGGGCCTTGTTCAGGCTGGCGACGCCCCCGGACTGTTCCGCATACATGGCCTCGGCGTAGCGAGAAAGTCCGTCCGTGATCCACACATCGGCCGCCGTGGCCGGCAGGACCGAATTGCCCCACCACTGGCCCGCGGCAAGCTGCGAGAGCATGCGATCGTTCGCCCTGGATGTCCACTGCCGCGCGCTGATCAAGAGCAGGCCCGGGGCCGAGTATCCCGCGAGCGAACCATCCGGGATCTGCGCCACCGTGAGGCGAGGCTGATTCCCGAAGGAGCCGAACTCGTCGGTAAAATAGTTCATGATCAGTCCGAGCGAGCTCGCGTAAGACGCGACGGTCGAGGCCTGCGCGGGCGGAGTGTAAAAGGAGAACTGATAGCCCTCCGTCGGCGCCGGCGTGAGTTGCAGGTTGCCGGCTACAAACGATCCGACGGGCCCGGGCTGGTCGCAGTGGAATACGTATGACACTTGGCCAGGGGCGCCCGCGCCGATTCCGGGGCGCATACTTGGCGCGTCTGCTTTGCCCGTGCCGGCGACGGCGAATGTGTTCGGGACGATGAGGTTGAAAGTTCCCGTGTAACGGTTCGACGGGTAGTCTGTGAGCGGAAACCAGCGCGCGGGCAGCAGAAGATACGCCGAAGTCTTGTCAATCGACGCGAAGCGAACACCCTTCGTCGGGCTATCTTCCTCGCTCGAAACCGGCCCGCTGTATTCGAACGTCAGCGTGACCTGCTTTCCTGGCGTCGCCGTGCTCGGCAGCGCGACGCTCAGCAGGAGCGGCGTGTTGTTGTCGCGGGCGAAAACGACAGGCTGCCCGGCCATGGTGACGGAGTTGACTCGCAAGTCCGGATGCAGCTCCACGAGCAGCGTTTTCGCAACCTGCTCGGCCACGAAATCCACCTTGGCCTGCGCCTGGATGGTCTGATCCTCGGGATGGACAATCGCTTCGACGTCGTAATTCGTGGCTCGGAAGGGGAAGGAGTGCGGCGCCTGGGCCGAGGCGGCGTTTGTGGCCAGCAGGGAGAGTATCAGGACGGCCGGCAACCGATAGATCTTGGGCAAGAAGAAATCCCCTCTCGAAATGCGCGATTACTTTCAGCTTAGCTAAGATACCAGATAACTGCCCGCAGTTGCCCGCGCGCCCAAGCTCAAAGCATGCCCGCAAAGATGTCCGCTGCCCGCTCAATCGCGCCGCCTGCGCCCAGCTTGGCTCGCACCTGGGCCAGGCCCTCCTTCATCTCTTCGCGCGCCGCGCGCGACTCCAGCAGCCGGCGGACCTCCGACGCGACGGCGGAAGGCGTGAAGCCTTCCTGGATGAGTTCCGGCACGACGCGGCGACCGGCAACCAGATTCACCATGCCGAAGAAAGGCGTGCGCACCATCCGCCGCAGGATGAAAGCGGTGATGGGCGCAACTCGGTAAATCACCACCATCGGCGTGCCGAGCAGCGCAGCCTCGACCGTAGCCGTGCCGCTGGCGACGATGGCGCAGTCCGCCGCAGCGAGCACGTCGTACGTGGCCCCTTCGATGTGCTTGATATTGAGGCGGGAGCTTCCACCAATTGCGGAAGCTGAATCTACCTCGATGCCCGGCGCGGCAGCATGAACGAATTGCAGGCCGGCGCCCGCTCCCATTTCCTGCGTCAGACGGTCGCACGCTTCCAGCACGCGCGGATAGTGGCGCGCCATCTCTCCCCGGCGGCTGCCGGGCAGAAGAGCGATGATGGGCTGGTCGGCGGCGAGCCCGTGCCGCGCCGCGAACTCAGCGCGATTCATCGTTGGCCGGACCACGTCGGCGAGCGGATGGCCGACGAAATCAACCGGCACGCCCGCATCCCTGTAAATCTTCTCCTCGAAGGGGAAGATGACGACCATCCGATTAACGAGGCGTTTGACTACGCGTACGCGGCCCGCGCGCCAGGCCCAGACCTGAGGGCCGATGAAATAGCCGACGGGAATTCCGTATTTCTTCAGGCGCCGTGCGACGCCGAGATGGGTTCCCGGCGAATCGACGAGGATCGCGAGCGATGCGCGCCGCCTGGCCGCTTCGCGCGCGAGGCGGCCCTGCAGGCGGAACACGGACGGAATCTTGTGCAGCACCTCGGTAATGCCGACGACGGCGACTTCGTGATAGTCCGCAATTAGCTCAACGCCGGCCTCGGCCATGCGCGGCCCGCCCATTCCGAAAAGCTTCGCTCCGGTGCGGTTGCGCAGGGCATTAGCCAGGCGCGCGGCATACATGTCGCTCGAGGCCTCTCCGGCGGAGATCAGGATTTGGGGTGGCGTCATGCGAGCGGCGCCGCTTCAGTCATCGGCAGGCATGGGCTGCGAGAATCCGGGCATTGCGCCGCCGGGAATGGAAACGCCGATCTCCTGCTCCTTGTACTGAAGCTGGTACAGGCGGTAGTAGATTCCGCGCAGAGCGAGCAATTCCTGGTGGGAGCCCTGCTCGCGCAGGCGGCCCTTGTGGAAGACGAGAATGCGGTGGGCGTGCTGGATCGTGCTGAGCCGATGCGCGATGACGACGGCCGTGCGCCCGGTCAGCAGCCGGTCGAGCGCTTCCCGGATCATGAGCTCCGTCTTCGTATCGACGCTCGAAGTGGCTTCGTCGAGGATCAGGAATCTGGGATCATGCGCCAAGGCGCGAGCGAAGCTGACGAGTTGGCGCTGCCCGACCGAAAGGGTCCCACCGCGTTCGGTGACGGGCGTTTCCACGCCCTGAGGCATGGACTTAACGAACGAGCCGAGTCCGACCTCGCGCAGCGCGCTCTCGGTGGCGGCTCGGTCGATTCCTTCTGTTCCCAGCTTGACGTTGGATTCGAGTGTCCCGGTGAACAGGAACGGATCCTGCAACACGATTCCGAAGTGGCGCCGCAGATCCTGCAAGTCCATCTCGCGGATGTCCACGCCGTCGAGCAGGATTTGGCCGCGCTGAATATCGTAGAAGCGCAGCAGGAGCTGGATGATCGTGGTCTTGCCCGCGCCCGTGTGGCCCACGATCGCGAGCGTCTGGCCAGGCTCGACGCGGAAAGAGACATCGCGCAACACCCAGTCTTCTTCTTTCGGATTGACGCCGCCGTTGTAGGCGAACCAAACATTGCGGAATTCGATTTCGCCGCGCGGAGCAGGCAGCTCGCGGGGCTGCGCGGGCGAGACAATGGTTACCGGCTCGTCGAGCAGCTTGAAGATGCGCTCGGAAGCTGCCATCGCGGTCTGGAGGATATTGAACTTTTCACTGAGATCCTGGATCGGACGGAAGAAGCTCTGAGCGTACATCATGAAGGAGATGAGGACGCCGACCGCAATCGTGCCGCCGACCACGCGCACGCCGGCCACCCAGAAAAGCAGCGCGATGCCGCTCATGCTGAGAAATTCAACTCCCGGAAAGAAAAAGGAAAACGCATCGATCGCGTCTTTGTAGGCTTCCATGTGAACGCGATTCAGCTCCGCGAACTGTCTCCGCGCCTTCGGTTCGCGATTGAAAAGTTGCACGACGGACATGCCGCTGATGTGCTCCTGCAAGAATCCGTTGATCCGGGCGATCGCGGTCCGGATACCGCGATTCGCGTCGCGGACGCGGTTCCGGAAGAAATACGTAAGCAGGATCATGAAGGGAAGCGGCGAAAGCGTGGCAAGTGCGAGCAGGGGATGCCACGCCAATAGGAATATGGCCAAGCCAAGCAACTGCACAAAATCGTTCAGCATGGCGACGACGCCGGAGGCAAAGAGATCGTTCAGAGCGTCCACGTCGGTAGTCGAGCGGGTCACGAGCCGGCCGACGGGGCTGCGGTCGAAAAAGCTCATCGGCAGACGTTGGAGATGCTCGAAAATTTCCTTGCGCAGGTCGTACATCGTTTTCTGGCCGACGGACTGCATGATTCTCACCTGGGCGTATTGCAGGCCGAAGTTCGCGAGGAGAGAGCCCAGGTAGGCCAGCACAAGCCACGTGAGGCCGATGATTGCTATATTTCTTGCGATGGAATGCGACGCGCCGGGCACGATGTAGTGATCCACAGCGAGGTGAAAGAGGTAAGGTCCTAGGCTGCCCATGAGCGCCACACCCATCGTCATCGATACGGCCACCACGACCTGCCAGCGGTAGGGCCACAGATACTTCACCAAACGCCGGGAGATCTGCGTGTCGTAAAGCTTTCCGAGTTTTTCTTCCTCGCGGAAATCGCTCATTCGCGTTCCAGCTCTTCTTCGAGCAACTGCTTCTGATAGAGATCGGCGTAGTAGCCGCCCAGCGCGAGCAATTCTTCATGGGTGCCGCGCTCCACCACCTGCCCCTCGCGCATGACGACAATTTGATCCGCGCCCTTCACGGTCGAAATGCGGTGCGCGATGAGAATCGTGGTCCGCTGGCGCATCACGTCGCGCAGGCGGCGGAGGATGCGCTCCTCCGTGTCCGTATCTACGCTTGAGAGGGAATCGTCGAGCACGAGAATTCGCGGCTGGCGCAGGATCGCACGCGCGAGTGACGTTCGTTGTTTCTGCCCGCCGGAAAGCGTAATCCCCCGCTCACCGACCATTGTGTCGAAGCGAGCAGGGAAACTCAGGATTTCTCCTGAGATGCTGGCAATCTCGGCAGCTTCGAGGACGTGCTCTTCGGTCGAGTCCTCCACGCCGAACGCGATGTTTTCGCGAATCGTTTCGCTGAAGAGGAACGTGTCCTGCGGCACGTACCCGATTCCACGGCGCAGCGTCTCGAGCGGATATTCGCGAATCGGCCGGCCGTCGATGAACAGCGTGCCCGGAGGCGCCTCCCACAGCCTCGCGATGAGCGCCGCGAGAGTAGATTTGCCGCTGCCCGTCGGGCCGACGATGGCGAGAGTTGAGCCGGCCGGAACATGCAGGCTGATGTCGCGCAGTACCGGCGGGCCCGGCGTTCCGTTCGGCCCGGTCGGATAGGTGAAGGTGAGGTGCCGGAATTCGATTTCACCGCGAATGTCGGACTTGGCGCCGATCGGTCCCTCGTGAACATGCTCGCGACGCCGGCCATTGCCGCCGGCCGAAGCAGTGGGCGCTTCGGCTTCGGAGACAGCCGTGTCGCGGATGTTTGGCTGTGCGTTCAAGACGTAGTTCAAGCGTCCCATCGAAGCTGCGCCGCGCTGGAAAATGTTCGTCACAAAGCCGATGGCGATCATCGGGAATACGAGTTGAATCAGGAACGAATAAAACGCCAGGAACGTGCCGAGAGAAACGCGGTGATCGACGACTGCGGCACCGCCCAGGCCAAGCAAAATCATGATCGTCAGACCAATGAGGGCAGCCAGGGCAGGGAAGAAGAGGCTCCAGGTTCCGATCAGCTTTATATTGCGGTCGACATAATCCCGGTTGGCTCGGTCGAAGGATTCGATCTCCGGCTTTTCCTGCACGTACGCGCGAATCACGCGCATCCCGGTGAGGTTTTCCTGCGCTCGCGTGGAGAGCACGCCCAGCGCGGCCTGAATCTGCTCGGACAGACGGTGAATCACCTGGCCGAAATACCACACGGAAACCACAACGAGGGGCACCGGCAGCAGTACCCACAAGGTAAGTGCGGCCGATAGCTTGGCCATGAAGTAGACGGCCAGAACGCTTGTAGCAATCGTGTTCGCCGTGTACATGATCCCCGGACCGAGCACCATGCGCACCGCGTTCAGATCGTTCGTCACGCGCGACATCAGGTCGCCTGTGCGATTCCGTGCATAGAACTCTGGATCGAGAAGGACCAGCCGGGCGAGGAGATCGTTTCGCAGATCGTATTCGATCTCGCGGGAGACGCCGATCAGGATCCATCTCGTCCAGAAAGAGAAGAATCCTTTCACCAGCATGACGGCCACCAGGATGATGCAGTAGAGACCAACGGAATGGCGGCTCAGCGGCGCATAGAACGCGAAAAGGGGATGGAGGAGAACGCGCGCGGTTCCCGAAAGCGTCGAAAGCGGCCGCGGCGCTGCCTGTAGGCAGTCCGTAATCGTGCCAATGATCAACTGCGGGAGCGCGCCGGCCAATCCCGTCAAAGTGAGAGCGACCAGCCCCGCCGCCACCATGCGTTTGTAGTTGGAGACGTACGGGAGGAGCAGCTTCAATTGACTCCAGCCGGAGGGCTTGCGCGCGGGCCGCGCGGCGGTAGTGGAGACAGGCTGTGCGATTGCGCTCATCGGCGAATATTAGACGCGGACAGGATGCCTTTGGCTACGCTTGCGGTCGAGCCTTCGCAGACCGAGTGCATACTTCGTGGCACCTTCCAGCCCACCCAATTCCACGCGAGTGACCGTCATTCTATCGCTTCGCTCAGCCTTGCGGAAGAACTGTTCCGCGCTAGCGTGCCGCCACAATTTCCTCGAGGCGCGCCTCGAAATCTTCCTCGCCTTCGGACCACAGGCGCACCCGCTCGACCGGCAAGGCCGTCTCGATCCGGCGGACCCAATCCAGTAGTTTGCGGATATTTTCCCGGGTCTTGTCCTGATACATCTGCAAATTCTCGGGCCAGGCCATCGCTTCCAGAAAGCGGGCTTCTTCGAGGCTCTCCGGAGGCGACTTCGCGCCCGGCCGAATGCCGAGCAGGCCCGCGTGCCCGGTGAAAAGATGCTCGAGACCCAAGCTCACTTCCAGATGGCCGCTATCCCGCCACAAGGCGTTGTCGTAGTCCTCGCCGCGGCAGAAGATTTCGAGCGACTTCGGCTCAATTTTCGACTTCCCAGTCGCCGCGTCGAAGATGGAGAGATCCCAGTAGCAACTCACTTCGTATGAGCAATCGCTGTGGAGCTGTTCCGCCGCGATTTGGACGATCCCGGCAGCGTCGAGCGGCATGGAGCGCAAGTCCTGCTCCAGAATCGGCGACTCGGAAGCGTCCACCGCGCGAATCGTGAAATAGGTGAATCCGGGTCTGGCCGCCGAGAAGGGAACCGTCTGAAGGAACGCGCCGAAGCGATCGAGGAGGAGCTCCTCTGGATAATCCTTGCACCAGATGCTTAGGAACGACTGATTCGCCATGCGAAGCATTATACCGGGAGGTCCGCCGGAAGCAGAAGTCACGCTCGATCACTTTGGAAGGGGGAAAAAGGGTGTAAGCAGGCGACGTTGTCGGGCGAGCGCTACTTCTTCTTCGGAGGCGCGTCTTCGTCGTCTTCGGCGCCAATGTTCGTTGATATGCCGAGCAGCCGGTCCTTCAGCGTGTCGCCCATCCCGGCCAGGACCCCGGCGATGCTCTCGCGCATGCGCTTTTCGGCGGCCTTGGCCAGTGTGTCGAGCACGGTCTGCGAATGCTGGCCCAGCGTGGTTGCGGACGCGAGCAGCCAGGAATTCGAAGCGTTTTCGAGGCGTGCTTTGTATTGCTCGATGGATTCGTCGTTGGATTTCTTCAGCTGTTCCATCCACTCCAGCTGCTGCTTTTGGCGGTTCGCTTCCCACGCTTCGACCAGCGGGCCGAGCTGCGATTGGAGGTGAATCTGCGCTTGTTCGAGGCCCTGCATCATCCTGTCGTCAAGATGCTTCTGAAATTCGGTGAGAGAGCCTTCGCGGTTGTACTCCATGTCGGAGCGCGCTTTTTCAAGCGCCTGGCGCGAAGCCTCCTCGAACCGGCGCATCGATTCGCCGGCCACCTTCTGGACCTCGTCGGCAAAACTCGCATTCACGATCTCAGCCGATTCAGTGAGTTTGCCACGCTCGCGATCCACGACCTCTTTCGCGGCTTCTTCAATTTCGGCCTGGCTGTGCTCGACGTAAGATCGGCGGTAGTGATCCAACTCGGACGCCACCAGGCTCGAGATTTCAGCGGCGCGGCCCCGCAAGGCCGAGGTCGATTGCTCGACGGCCTTCTCGAGAGTCGTTTGCATCGTGGTCTGCGCCTTCTTCTGATACCAGTCGGAGGCTTTTGAAAGCGCCTCATACGTCTCATGCTTTGCGTCGGTGGTCCGCTGCTCGAATTCCTCTTCCACCTTCGAAAGAGTCGCGCGGGCGGATTCCTCGATCTCGGCTGGAAGCTTCGCCGTTTCCTGGCGCAGCTGTTCGAGCGACTCCTGCACGGCTTGCTGCGATGCCTGCTGGACCTGATCGCGAACGGTTGCTTGAATCTGCGCCGCCTGCTCGGATGCTTGCTGAACCTGCTCGCGAATGCCTTGCTTGAGTTGCGCGGCCTGCTCGCCGGCCTGAGCAAGTTCGGATGCGACCTTCTGCGCTTGTTCGAGCTTGGGCGCCAGTTTCTCTTCGAGCTCGCCCGAAAGCCGCTCGACCACCTTTTCCGCTGAACTCCGTAGCGCAGGCTCGAGGTCTTGCACGTGTTCGGCGATGGCTTGGCCTGCCCTGCGTCCCATTTCCTCGCGTTGAGCGGCGAGCATTTCGTCGAGTTGGCGCTGAGTTAATTCGACTGTGGACCGCGCCGCTTCCTCCAGGCGCGTTTTCGCCACTTCGGTGCGCGCGCGTTCCTGTTCGAGTCCCGCGCCCAGCGACTGAATGGTCGCGTGCGCGTCGGAAACCGCTTGGTCGATCGAGGAGCGCACGTTTGATTGGCGTTCAGACAGCTGATTCTCGGCCTGCGCGAGTGCCGCCTGGGTAGTCTCGCTCAGCTTTTCGCCCAGGTTCTGCTTCGCTCCAGAAACAGCCGCTTCGAACTCATCGTTCCAACGCTGCTTGGCTGCGTCTGCGTCCGCTTGCGCTTGGTCAATCGTGCGGTTGCGGACGCTTTGCGCCGTCTCTTCCAGATCCTTTTTCCATTGATCGAGGTGTTGCTGAGCCGCTTCGGGGGAGGCGAGAATTCCGAGCGAAGGCGACGCGGCTTCGCGCTGCGCGATCACGCGCTCGACCGCTTCCTCCACGGCCTGCTTCATATTGTGCGCCGTAGCTTGCTGCGCAGCCTGTTGCGCGGCCTGATCCGCAGCGTGACTCACCGCCTGCTGCACCGCCTGGCGAACCTTCGCGTCCAAATTCTCCGCGGTTGTCTCGCTGGCCTTGCGGGCATCCTCGACGATCGCCGCCGTGCGGTCCGCCGCCTGCTGGACGACTTTCTTCACCGCCGACTCGGAAACCCGCTCCATCGAAACCTTGATGGCTCTTTCGACAGCCTCATGGAGTTGCGAGTCGAGCTGCTGGCGCACGACCGTCATTTCTTCGTTGATCGCCGTTAGCGCGCCCCGGCGCATCGTCTTGTCGAGTGTCTCTTTTGCCTCCGCGACCATCTTCGCCATTTGGCGGGCCGTCGCGAGCTGCGCCTCTGGCGGCGTGGGTCCCGGCATCACGTGGATCTTGGTGTCGGCGGAGGCCGGCGATGCGGGCGCTTCGTGCGGTGCGGTCGCGCCAGCGTGAGGAGCAGATGGGTGTGACTCTAGCTTTTCAGCTCCGGCCGGGGAATGCGCGGCGGATGGTTCTGCCTCATAAGCGGCAGGCGCTTCCGGCGGGGCAGGAATCGACGAAGCTGCGTCCTCAGGGCACGGAAACCAATCTTCCGGAGGGAACGCGATCCCCCAGACGTTTCCGGCGACCTCGAACTCCAGCCCAATCTGGAAAAGCTCGCGCACTGCCCTCGGCCGCTGCACCCAGATGACGTGTCCCAGGACGGTGCGCGGCGGAAGCGAAGGATCGGTGTGCGGAATCTCGAGCTTGATCGCCGAATTCTTCGGAACGTAGTGTTTCGACTGGTACTTGCAACCGTGACAGTTGACCATCACGGTCGTGGTGCGTTCCTTGAACGGCTGGCCGAGCGCGTCCACGCCGGCAACCGTGATCGGCACGGCCTGCACGATGCGCGTGCTGCGGCGCTTCTGCTCGACTACGTCGTTCGATGGCAAAGATTCGACCACGCTGTCCCCCGAAGGCTGAATTTCAAGATTAGCACCGCGCGTTGGACCGGGCGAGCGACGTGAAAGGCTTGTGCGAAAGGGTAACGACAATCCGATTAGGAACTTGTGGTGAGCGTAGCCGAACCATTGGAGTCCCGCCTGCCCTGAAGCCTCGGCGGTGACGAGGCTGAATGGGCTTGCCCTGACGTAGGAAGGGCCTGCCCGCCGAAGCCTTGGCGTGGGAGGGAGCTCGCGGGTTTGAATCTAGCGCCGCGGTCTTTAGCGCGGCATGGGTTTCCCCGGAGACGGTTGTGTGGGCGGGTGGTGCAGCCTTAACCCACGAAAGGTTTTGCGGGTGCCCCTCGATAAGAGCGAAGGCGGACGGCCGCAGCGACTTCTTCCATCTCGACCGCGCCCAGCGCGTTCCACTCTGCCCTTCGATTGCCCCGCAACAATATGCTACTTCGGTAACGTTCTTGTTAAACTCGGGCCATCGGAACGACAGGAGGCACCATGAAGTCCCATCCGCTCGACTTGGACGAGCTGCAAGACAGGCTCACACGTTTAGAAGAACAGAATCGTCGTTTCAAACGGCTCGGGGTTGCGGTCGTAGTCGGCATCACGCTGCTGCTCATTATGGGGCAGGCCCCTGCTAGGAAAACCGTCGAGGCAAACGAATTCATTCTGAAGGACGACAGTGGCAATGTACGCGCGCGACTGGCGATTAGTGCTAGGGCGGCAGGCGCGACGTCAGAGATGGTTTTGTTCGATGAGAAAGGAAACAAAAGCGTACGAATAAACGGAGGAATCAGGGCAATAAGCTCCGGCGGGGGCGTCAGTATCTTTGACCCGCGAGGCCAAGAGCGCGAGACGCTTACAGTACTCCAAGACAGTCCGAGTCTCGTGCTGAAGGACTCGAAGGGGAACAATCGTGGAATCTTTGGATTTTCGGAGTCTCATAACAACACGCTTCTTGCGGTTTTCGATATGGATGGAAATCCGCGCGGGCAATTCGCGGGGGGGAACGACGGCGCAACTCTTGAGCTTTACGATTCGAAAAAGGCGTTGCGCGGGATATTCACCGGTGGTGAGAACGGCGCAGGACTGGTATTAGTCGATGCTAAAGGCTCATGCCGCGTGAGTCCTTCGACATCTCAATCGCAACGATGTTGCTGACGCCCTAATCTTCTTCGCCCCCTACTAGTTTTTCTTACACTGTCCTTCCGACCGTGTACTAGAACCCTGAACTTTTTCTGTACGAATCACTTCCCGCAAAACCTTTCCAACTTGCTAGCGTGACTTGTTTGGCCCTTGTGGGCCACAGGAGGCGATGACGATGACCCAACGAACGACGGTTGGCGAAACCGGAGCACGTGCGGACGCTCTCCGCCCCGCGCTGTATGAAACGTCGCGCGAATCGACTTTACTGAAAGAAATTGGCGACCGGCCCGTCGAGGTCCAGCTGGTTTACGCCCCTGACCAAGCAAAGAGGTTGGCCGAGGCCCAGGCGCGCGTCCAGACCAAGCCCCGGCCAAAACCCAAGACAAAGCGCCGCGTCAGACCAGCGAGGCGCGTCCGTCCTCTGATTTCCACCGACGATCCTCCGGAAGAGTCCCATCACGCTCGCCGCTGCTCCATCTGCTCCCACCCCGCGCGTGACGTGATCGAAGAAGCCTTCCTTCAGTGGCGCAACGTCTCCGACATCAAGTACGAGTTCCACCTTCCCAGCCGCACCACGGTTTATAGCCACGCCCACGCAACCGGCCTGTTCGAGCGCCGCAGAAAAAATCTTCGCGCTGCGCTCGAGTTGATCATTGAGGAGGCCGACAGAGTGAGTCCGACCGCCGACAGCATCATTCGGGCCGTTCACGCGCTCACGAAAATCAACGATGCCGGCGAATGGATCGAGTCGCCCGCGCACGTCGTCGTCTCCTCCGGCTCCGCGCTCTTCGCCCCTCGTCCTTCGCCCTCTGCCCTCCGTAGCTCAGACGTGAGCGTAGGAGGGTCGCCCATCCCTCAAAATCTAATCGGTACACAAGTGGAAACAGAAAATGACGCAACTCGTTGAAAACACACTTCACCGCTACGGTCTAATCAGTACAACGGTGCGGCGAGCACTTGTGGTGAGTATTGCCGAACCATCGTTGTCCGGTGGGAGAGATGCGGACCGAGGGGCCGCTCCTTCTTTGCCTCGGCGCCGGGGAGGGCCTGCCCGCCGTAGCCTTGGGGTAACTTGTCCCGAGCCTGCCGAGGGAGGAGGGGAACTACACCTCGCGGCGGCCTTCCATGGCCTTGAGCATCGTGACTTCGTCGGCGTACTCGAGATCCGAGCCCACCGGAATTCCCATGGCGATGCGCGTCACGCGGACTCCGAGCGGCTTGATCAGCTTCGAGAGATAGACGGAAGTCGCTTCGCCCTCGGCCGTTGGATTCGTCGCCACGATGATTTCTTCCACCGTGTTGCCCTTGAGCCGTTCGATGAGGCTTTTGATCTTCAGTTGGTCCGGCCCGATACCCTGAAGCGGAGAAAGCGTGCCGCCGAGGACGTGGTAGAGCCCGTTGAACTGCCGAGTCTTCTCAACGGCCTGAATATTGGTCGCCTCCTCGACAACGCAGATCAGCGAACGGTTGCGCGTGGCGCTGCTACAGAAGAGGCACGGATCGGCGTCCGTGATGTTGTTGCAGATCGAGCATTCGCGTACTTTTTCCTTCGCGTCGCGAATGGCGTCGGAAAGCGCGAACGCCTGTTCGCGATCTACGCGCAGCAGATAGAATGCGAGCCGCTGCGCCGTTTTCTGCCCAATGCCGGGCAGGCGCTTGAGTTCGTCGATCAATCGTGTAACGGAAGGAGCGAAATCGGGCATGCAAGTTCATTATTGCAGATGTCCCGCAGTCTTCGCCACCCGTGAAACGCACCCTTCGGTCGCCGCGGCCACCTCAGGGCAAGGAGTCGCGTCTATTTTCGCCAGACGTGAAACGCGGCGCCCGCAATCGCCGTCCAACTTGTCAGGCGTTTCGTTGCGCACCAATCTCCGCAGGGTTACAATCGAGCGCCTCGTGGCTCAGCCATTGGGCGCCGGCCCGGAAGGTATCGTGAAAAAACAAAGGGGAGGGAAGGAATGCGAATCACAGTAGTGAGATCGCTCGCGACATTGGCACTTCTGCTCGCAGCCAGCGTTCTGTCTGCGGCTGCACAACAAGGACCGCCTCCAGGCGGTGGACCGGGCGGACCGGGAGGCAGGCCGGGCGGCGGCCCGCCGATGGGACCCCCGCTCCAACTTTCCAGTTCGGCGTTCGCCGACGGAACGACGATTCCCGACAAATACACGTGTTCGCCAACCGGAACCATGGCGTCACCGGCCGATATGACTTCGCCGGCGCTTTCGTGGGTGAATCCGCCGAAGGGCGCGCAGAGTTTCGTTCTGCTGCTGCACGATCCGGACGCGCATGCCGCGAAGTCCATGTACGACATCACGCACTGGCTGATTTTCAATATTCCGGGTGACGCAACCTCGCTTCCCGAGGGCGTCAAGGCGGATTCGACCGTCGGAGTGCAGGCGTCCAACACGATGCGTCAAGCGTCGTTCTTTGGGCCTTGCGCGCCTGCGGGACCCGTGCACCACTACACCTTTGAACTCTTCGCGCTGGATTCAAAACTCGATCTGCAAAAGGGGGCCAGCCGCGATGACGTCATGAAGGCAATGGATGGTCACGTTCTGACGGGCACGGTGCTGATCGGACTATTTCACCACCCGCCCGGCTTCATGATGGGACCACCGCCGCGTCCGCAGTGAACTTAGGCTGATTCGAATTGGCAACATGAGGCGCGGAGAAATCCGCGCCTCTCTTTTTGCGCGGACGAACACACGGACGCAAACTGTGGACTTGTCGAGGGAAGGGAACGAACTAAAACAGGCCGGGGATCTTCAGGCCCATGATGCCGGGCACGCTGCCCGTGAGGTCTTTCACCTGCTTGGATAGCTCTTCATCGACGCGCCGGTTGGCTTCATTCACGGCTGCGAGCACGAGCTCCTGCAGCATTTCCTGATCTTTGCTCTTGAAGACTTCCGGCTCGATGTGCACTTCGGTGAGCTGCTTCTGGCCGTTCATCTTCACCGACACCATGCCGCCTCCGGCCGATGCTTCCACGGAGAGCTCGCCGATGCGCTTCTCGAGCGTCTCCTGCACTTGCCGGAACTGCGCCAGCATTTGCTGCAACGCTTTCACTTCCATGCGTTATTCCTCGCCCGGGCGCTTGACTTTCGAAATCTGGCCGCCGAATTTTTCCAGCATCGCCCTAACGATCGGATCTTCTTCAAACCGGGCGCGCAACTCGGAACCGCGAACAACTCCTGCTCGCCCGGACTCAAGTTTAACACAGACCCGCAACGGCTGGCCCACCACTTCCTGCAAGACTGTGCGCAATCGTTCCATCGGATCGCGAGCCTGCAGCATTTCGGCGAGAGCGCGACTTTCGGACGGAAAGAAAAGCCGCAATTCGCCCGATTCGATTTCCCAGCGCGTCGCGTGCTCGACCATCGACCACAAAAACTTTTGTCCCTGAAGCGCCGCTTTGATCGCGTCCACTTGCGCCGAGGCCAATCCCGCTTTGGAATCCTCCGCGGCGCGAGCGACGATTCGCGGCGGCGATGCGGGAATCGGCGCGGCGGATGCGGGCCGCGCTGGTGCTGCCGTAGGAACAGCGGACGCGTTCGGTTCGGGCGCCGGTGCCATGCGCACGGCCGCCGCGCCCGCAGAAGAGGCCGAGACTGCTTGCGCCGGAGGCACCGCGCGCGCAGGCGCGCCAGATGCCGAATGCGCGGCTTTGGCGGGACGCGGTTCGCCGCGCAGTTCGCCGAGAACCTCTTCAAGCGGCGCAAGCCGCTGCGCGTTTATGAGTCGCAGCAATCCGAGCTCGAGATGCAGCCGCGGATCGGGCTTCCGCCGCAGATCGTCATCCGTTTCGAGCAATATGTTGAAAAACCGCGTGAGGTCTTCTTCAGCGAACCGCCCAGCGTGGTCCGTTAGGCGGAGGCGCTCATCCGCGGGCGCGGCGACGAGTTCCGAATCCGCGCCGCACACGCGCGCCACGAGCAGGTTGCGAATGTGGCGAATGGCTTCCCGGCAGAAGTGCTGCAAGTTCTGCCCGTCGGCGATCAGGCGGTGGACCAACCCAAACGCGCGTTCGGCCGACTGGGCCGCAATCGCCTCGACCAGATCGTCGAGCACGCTTTCGGCGACGACGCCGAGGAGCTCGCGCACCTGCGCGTCCGTGATCGCATCCCCGGCATACGCCATGGCCTGTTCGAGCAGCGATAGTCCGTCGCGCAAGCTGCCTTCGGCCGCGCGCGCAAGCACCGCGACGGCTCCTGACTCGATCTGAAGGTTTTCCGATTTTGCAATCCGCTCGATCTGGCCGGAGATCTCCTGGAATGTGAGCGAGCGGAACTGAAATAGCTGCGCGCGCGATTTGATCGTTTCGACTAAATCTTCGGAGCGTGTGGTGGCCAGAATAAAAACGACGCGTTCCGGCGGTTCCTCGAGCGTTTTCAAAAGTGCGTTCGAGGCTTCGTCAGTAAGCTGATGGGCTTCGTCGAGGATGACGACCTTGTAGCGGCTCGCCGCAGGCGCGTAGCGCACCATTTCGCGCAGCTCGCGGATCTGATCGATGCCGCGGTTGGAAGCCGCATCGATTTCGAGCACGTCGAGCGACGTCCCTGCGGAAATTTCCCGGCAGGAGTCGCAGGTGTTGTCCGGCTCGGCCGTGGGGCCCTTCGCGCAGTTCAGCGCTTTTGCCAGGATTCGCGCCGCCGTGGTCTTGCCCACGCCGCGCACTCCGGAAAAAATGTAGGCGTGCGCCACGCGGTTCGACGCGATCGCGTTTGCGAGAGTCCGCGTCACGTGCTGCTGCCCGACGATTTCGCCGAAAGTTTGCGGGCGATATTTTCGCGCGATGACTTTGTAGCTCATTCGATGGCGTTCTCGGCCTTTTGCCTGCGGTGGCGCGGATGCGGTAAGAGGAACTTCGGGTAATCCGCGGCACACGAAGCTGACCCGCTACCGTTGCTCCCTTCCGGGCCTGGCGGGGTTTGCGGGGAATCGTTGCACA
>Ga0209415_10003085_pt1 | contig 31024 bp, 32 predicted proteins | sample PeaSoiSIISIP2007_FD_187696 | JGI IMG/M metagenome (GOLD analysis project Ga0209415, IMG submission 187696) | Peat soil microbial communities from Weissenstadt, Germany - SII-SIP-2007 (SPAdes) (version 2) | ecosystem: Environmental > Terrestrial > Soil > Wetlands > Peat | place: Germany... | reverse complement strand
CACCATGGGCCAGGCCGTCGATTCTTCGGCGATCATCATCACGTCTGGATACGCGTTGTAAACTTGTTCATTCGCTCGCCGCAGAAAGGCCAGCGCGTCAAGATTTTCCTTTCCGCCATAACGATTCGGAATCCATTGACCCTCGCGCCGTCCGTAGTCGAGATACAGCATGGAAGCGACCGCGTCGACGCGCAAGCCGTCCACGTGGTATTTGTCAAACCAAAACAGTGAGTTCCCGATCAGGAAAGTCTGCACCTCATGGCGGCCGTAATTGAACACGAAGGTGTTCCAATCCGGCTGCTCTCCCTGGCGCGGGTCAGCGTGCTCGTAGAGATGGGTGCCGTCGAAATAGCCCAGTCCGGCTGCGTCTCTCGGAAAATGCGCGGGTACCCAGTCGAGAATGACTCCGATTCCGCGTTGATGGAGATGATCCACCAGGAACATGAAGTCAGCGGGAGTTCCGAAGCGGCTGGTGGGCGCGAAGTAGCCAATGGTCTCGTAACCCCAGGACCCATCGAACGGATGCTCCGTGATCGGGAGAAATTCGACATGGGTAAAGCCTGCGTCATGTACATAGTCGCCGAGCCGAACCGCCATCTCGCGATACGTGAGCCAGCGGTTTCCCTCTTCGGGCACGCGCCTCCACGATCCCAGGTGCACCTCGTAGATTGAAATCGGAGACTCCGGCGAATTTTTCGTCCTCCGATTCTTCATCCACTCCTGATCGCTCCATGAATAGGCGGCGAGGTCCCATACGCGAGAGGCCGTAAGGGGCCGGATTTCGGCGGCATAGCCGTAAGGGTCGGCTTTGTCCACCTGATAACCGTTTTCGCGCGACTCGATGTGGTACTTGTATAACGCGCCCGTTCCGATATCGGGAACGAATGTCTCCCACAGCCCCGAGTTCGCACGCGACTGCATGGGATGAGAACGCGGATCCCATCCGTTGTGCTCCCCGACTACCGAAACGCGCTCGGCGTTGGGCGCCCAGACCGCGAAATGCACTCCGAGGCGGCCATCCACTTCACCCGAATGCGCGCCGAGCTTCTCATACACGCGCAGATGCGTACCCTCTCCGAACAGATAGAGATCGTAATCGGTCAACCAAAGCGTTTGGGTGGCAGCTCCCATGTCACCACCTAAAAGTAGTAATCAAAATCCCTCTCTGTCCGAACGAGTTTGCGAACTTTCATCACATGTGCGGGCAGGCTTTCCGGCGTCAACTCAAAATAATTGCGGGCGCCGCGCCATAGAAAGCGGCCGTCGCTGAGCAAATCGTGCGCCTGAAACGTGCCACGGGCGTCCAGGCCAAGTGAGGCGAGGTCGAGCTCTATCCAGCCGGTCTGTTTGTGAAAAGGGTCGAGATTGCAAAGGACGATGACAATATCCGAGAGATCGCTTGTCGCCTTGCTGTAGCAAATCACCTCCGAATTGTCAGTCTCATGAAAACGCAGATTGGCGTCCCTTTGCAGTGCTGGATTCCCTTGGCGGATCCGGTTAATGCGGGCGATGAAGTCCTTCAGGCTCCAGCGGCTCTCCAAATCCCAATGCTTCAGTTCGTACTTCTCGGAGTTGAGATACTCTTCACTGCCGGGCTGCTTGGCGGCGCTTTCGCAACGCTCAAAAGCCGGACCGTATATCCCGTAGTTTGCCCCCATCGTGGCGGCAAGAATGAAGCGAATCATGAAAGCCGCGCGGCCGCCGCCCTGCAAGAACTCTGGAAGAATATCGGGGGTATTTGGCCAGAGATGTGGGCGAAAGTATTCGCGAACGCCGGATTTCTCTAAATCCTGAAAATAACTCGTCAACTCCTGCTTGGTGTTGCGCCAGGTGAAATAGGTGTAGGACTGAGAGAATCCCACCTTCGCGAGACGGTACATCAGCTTCGGACGAGTAAACGCTTCCGCGAGAAACAGGACCTCCGGGTGTTGATCCTTGACTTCGCCAACGATCCACTCCCAAAAGGGAAGAGCTTTGGTATGCGGGTTATCGACCCGGAACGTCCGTACTCCGTGTCCGATCCAGAAGAGCACGACACGCTTTAGCTCCTCCCACAACTCCTTCCACTGTGGCGTTTCAAAATCGAGGGGAAAAATATCCTGATATTTCTTGGGTGGATTTTCCGCGAACTGGATGGTGCCGTCGGGACGCTTACGAAACCATTCTGAGTGTTCCCGCACATAGGGGTGATCGGGCGAACACTGGAAAGCCAGGTCGAGCGCGACCTCGATCTCGTGGGTTTTGGCTTTGGCGATCAGGCTGTGGAGATCGTCGAGCGTTCCCAGCCTCGGATCGATGTTTGTATGTCCGCCTTCTTCAGATCCAATGGCCCAGGGACTCCCGACGTCATCCGGCCCGGCGAGGATTTCATTGTTCTTGCCTTTTCGAGATGTGTGCCCGATGGGATGAATCGGCGGAAGGTACAAGACGTCGAAACCCATCGCAGCGATGTAAGGCAGCCGCGCTTCGCAATCCCGCAGCGTTCCTTGCCGGGAGGACTCCGCTGAGCTTGATCGAGGAAACATCTCGTACCAGGCTGAAAAACCGGCCTTCTCCCGGTCGACAACAAGGCAGAGTTCCTTCCCGTATCGGGCAGCGAGGCGGCGATCTGGGTATCGCTGAACAATCGCAGCAACTTCGTCTCCCAGCGCTTCCTGCTTCAGACTCCGCTCATCGCGCAAGACACAGGCCCAGTCGCGAAGGGTCGCTGCATCGTCAGGCTCAGCCCGCGACGCGACTTCCTCGATCAGCTTGGCGCCCACGAGACAATCGGTGCGAATATCCTGGCCCGAATCGATCCGCTTGAGCATGGCGTTCCTCCAAGTCTCGAAGCGGTCGACCCAGCCTTCAACCGTGTAATGGTATTTGCCAACCTCGGAGGCGAGAAACTCGCCACGCCAGTGGTCATTGCCCATCGGCCTCATCGGCGAGCGCCGCCAGACCTCTTCGCCGCGGTAACGATACAAGAGATCGGCTGCGACAGCGTCGTGCCCGTCGGTAAAGATATCCGCCTCCACGGTCACGACGTCCCCGACGATCCGCTTGGCCGGAAACGCACCGCAGTCAATTTCGGGACGAATTCCTTCCACCACAGCTCGAATCTGTCCATTCGGCGAGAGCATCCTCGGTCGACTTTGTCCCACAGAGCAATCTAGGGGCTGGAAGGTCGATGTCACGGCGCAACTCCCCTCTTGATAGAGTTCCTGGGTACGTTCACTGTTTCTAAGTGATGTCGGGCGAAGGTCGCGGGATCGGGGCGCCGGCCGTGCGCGGCGGCGACTCGCCGGCTGTTCCGCTACGGTCGGATGAGTGCGCCGAAAGGGCGTCTTTCGCTTGCGCGTGAGACGCGTATGTGATAACATTCCCACGATCTAATTTGGCCCGGATTCGTCATGGCTTTGGGAAGTCTCCCGGAATCAAAGACAGAGAGTAAACGGCGCGGGCGCTGAGTGTTGATTTGGTGACGCAGGAACAAGGAAACAAGGATGGAGTTAAAGCCGTGAAGCGAATTTTCACAAGCGGGATGACATGCTGGACCGTGGCGGCCGTTCTCGGATTGGCGGTGTGCGGGGCGCTCTCCATCAGGGCCGCCGAACTGGATAGTGGCGGACTTGATGTCGTGAAGGTTCGTCCGAACTTCTACATGATCGCTGGAGGCGGTGGAAACATCGGCGTGCAGATCGGCTCCGACGGTGTGGTGCTGGCGAACTCCGGCAACGCGGCGGCGAGCACCGAGGTCCTGGCGGCCATCAAGAAGTTGACCGACTTGCCGATCCGATACATCATCAACAGCGACGCAGGCCCGGATTTCGTAGGCGGCAATCTAGCTCTAGCCAAAGCCGGACTGGCCGTCATGAACGGTCATAGTGGTGCGGAGATTCTGGCGCATCAAAGCGTTCTCGACAAAATGAGCGCTCGCAACGCGAATCCGTCTTATCCCGGTGACGCTTGGCCCACCGAGGCGTTCCTGCCAAAGCGCCACGCCTTTCGCATGAACGACGAAGGCATCGAGGTTTGGTATGAGCCCGCCGCGCACAGCAGCGCCGACAGTTTCATCATGTTCCGCAAGTCCGACGTCGTGGTCACCGGGGACATCATGGATACCACACGCTTTCCCGTGATCGATGTCGCGAACGGCGGCAGCATTCAGGGAGAGATCGACGCCCTGAACAAGCTGATTGAGCTGACGATTGCTCCAATCCCTTTGATCTACAAGGATGTAGGGACTTATGTGATTCCGGGTCACGGACGCCTCTCCGAGCAGATGGAGGTGGTGGACTACCGCGACATGGTGGTGCTGGTGCGGGATGTGGTGGCGGCTATGATCAAGCAGGGGAAAACGCTCGATCAAATCAAGGCTGCCCATCCGGCATTGCCTTACGAGACACGGTACGGCAGGCAACCGGGTGTCACGAATTCGTTTGTCGAGGCCATTTACAAGAGCCTGACCGCGAAGAAATAGAGATGCAGCACAACGAGAAAAGGGACGACGAAGCATGAGAATTTCAAATCGAACGTTGACGCAGTTCAATCTGCTCATCGCTGGAATCCTGCTGGTGCAACCTGGGCTTTATGCGCAGGGCCGAGGCGGGCGCGGCGGCGGCGGTGCTGCGCCCGCCGCCCAAAATGCCAAAGCGGCGGCGCCGATCGACTTGACAGGATATTGGGTTTCCGTAATCACGGAGGATTGGCGCTACCGCATGGTTACGCCGTCCAAGGGCGACTTCCAGGGTGTTCCGATGACGGCTGCGGCGCGCACCATCGCCAACGCCTGGGACCCGACTAAGGAAGAAGCTTCGGGGGATCAGTGCAAGGCATACGGAGCGCCGGCTTTGCTGCGCCAGCCCACGCGGCTTCACATCACTTGGGAGGATGACAACACTCTGCGCATGGATAGCGATGCGGGTAAGCAGACTCGCCTCTTCCATTTCGGCGATTGGAAATCCCCGGGCGGCCCGCCCACACGGCAGGGTGACTCGGTGGCTGACTGGGAGACCAGCGGCGGCGGACGGGGCGGACGCGGCGGCGGAGGAGGTGGTGGCCGGGGCGCAGCCGGTGCAGCTATGCCCGTCGCCCGGACGATGCCCGCGGATGCATCGCTGAAAGTCACCACAACCAATTTGAAGGACGGTTTCCTGCGTAAGAATGGTGTTCCGTACAGCGAGAAAACCACCCTCACGGAGTACTTCGATTTGATGAACGAACCCACCGGAGATCCGATGGTCGTAGTCACGATCGTTGCGTCGGATCCGATGTATTTGAGCAGGAGCTTTGTCATCAGCTCCCAATTCAAGAAAGAGCCTGGCGACAGCGATGCAAAGTGGAAGCCGACTGAATGCTCGGCAAAATGGTAGGCGAGGATAGCAAGAGGAGATCAAACATGACCTTCAACAATAAATGTGGCCTGAGTTTGGCGATGGCATTCTGCATGGGGGTCCCAGCGCTGGCCGAGATCGACCTGTCTGGATCCTGGGCCTCCATCAACGACGAAGATTCGATGGAACGCGGCGCCGGTCCGAATCCCGCCGATTTCGCGGGACTTCCCCTGAACGAGGCAGGGCGCGCGAAAGCCTTGAGCTACGAACAATCGGTCATTTCCATGCCGGAGCGCATTTGCTGGTTCCAAACGCAGTGGCACATCGCGGCGGGGCCGTTCAGCCTCAGGATGTGGGCCGTCCCCGATCCCCTCACTGGCAGAGTCCTCGCGTGGATGGTCGGCGCATGGGAAACCCGCGCGCCCATGACCATCTGGATGGACGGACGTCCGCATCCCTCCAAAAACGCTCCGCACGATCAGACCGGCTTCACCACCGGTGTGTGGAACGGCAACGAATTGATCGCCACCACCACGCATCTGAAGACCGGCTACATTCGCCGCAACGGCGCTCCGAGCAGCGACGAAGGCACCATCACGACGCATTTCCGGCGTCACGGGGATATGCTCACGGTTGCGTTGTTCATGGATGACCCCGTGTATTTGACCGAGCCGTACGTTATAACGCGGTCGTATAACCTGAGCACCAATCCGGTTTCCATCGGCGGCCCGCCCTGCATCGTGGGCGATGAGGGCGTGGAGTCGGGCAGAGTTCCGCACTACAATCCGGGAGAGAATCCGCTCCTTGATGAAATGACCAAGCTCTATGGCATCCCGGCCGAAGCTGAGCTGGGCGGAGCGGAAACCATGTACCCCGAGTATCGCGATAAAATAAAAGACAAGTTCGTTCTGCCGGCCCAGTGCAAGCGCAACTGCGGCGCTGGGGGCGGAGGAGCAAATTGATCGGCAGCAGAAGTAAAATCCAATTCGTCACGTAGGAGACAGCTTGAAAACAAAATTATTCGTTTTGACTTTCGCAGGACTGAGCATGCTGGGCGTTCGCGCCTACGCGCATCACTCTTTTGCGGCCACCTACCTCGAAGATGAAAAGATGACGGTCGAGGCGGACGTGGTGCAATTTCTATACCGGAATCCCCATTCCTTCCTTCAGTTGGAAACCAAGGATGCGAAGACCGGCGCCCCCATCACGTGGGCAGTCGAGTGGGGTGGCGGCGGGCAACTGGGCAGCCAGGGTGTCCAACGCGAAACCCTGAGGCCCGGCGACCATGTGATCGTGATCGGCGAGCCGGGACGCGATCCTGATGCTCACCGCCTCCGCATGATCAGCATCAAGCGTCCGTCGGATGGCTGGTCATGGGGCGGTAAGTTCGACTAAAGATTCGGTTTCCGAGTTGGATTTGGCGGTGGCCCGGGGAAGCGAGGCTCTAACGCCGGAGTTGTGCGTGTCGATTCCCCATTGGCGCAGGTTTGTAAGCTGCGGATCTTATATCAAATTTCAGACCAGGTAACATCCTTTGAAGAAGAAACTGCTAGTTCTGTTCACCACGGGGGCGTTCCTCGTTTCATTTAGCGGCTTTGACCACGAGGGGATCGCCTTCGCCCAGGCTCCTCCAAAGGGAGCGCTTCCGGGCCAGATGTCCGAGTCGGCTTTCAAGAACGTCACGGTTCTCAAAGGGATCCCAGTCGACGAGTTCATGGGTACGATGGGCCTGTTCGCCGCTGCCCTGAGCTTCTGCTGCAAGGATTGTCACACGGGCGCGGGAACCTCCAATCCCAAATGGGAGGATGACCCGCCGCGGAAGATCACTGCCCGCCGCATGATCCAGATGGTGAAGAACATCAATCAGCAGAACTTCAACGGACGCCAGGTGGTGACGTGCTGGACCTGCCATCGCGGTAGCCCGAGTCCCGCGATCACACCTCCCATCGATACCATTTATGGCGACGCGGTTTTTACTCCAACCGATGTTTTGCCCGCGGCGAACGTAGCCACAGCCGGAACACCTCCGGCCGATCAGATTCTCGACAAGTACATTCAGGCCCTCGGCGGGGCCGACGCGCTCTCCAAGATCACCAGTTACACTGCCAAGGGAACCAGCCACTTGTTCGGCGAGGTTCAGGAGGATCCGACGGAGATCTCCGCCAAAGCGCCGAACCTGCTCGCTACGGTGGTCCATCAGCGCGAAGGCGATGTGGCCCGGACCTTTGACGGCCGCGAGGCGTGGGTCATGCTGCCGCTCACCGTTGTGGGGCAATATCCGCTCAACGGGAGTATGCTCGAAGGAGCCAAGCTGGATGCGCAGCTCGCGTTTCCGGGCGGGCTCAAGCAGTTCTTCACCAACTGGCGGGTCAGTTACCCGAGCGTGGTCAACGGAACCCCGGTCTACGTCGTTCAAGGAACCGGCGCCGATGGACTCGTCGCTACGTTTTACTTCGACAGGAAGACTGGCCTCCTGACACGAATGGTCCGCTACGCCAACTCGGCGGTCGGGCGCGTTCCGACGCAAATCGACTACTCAGATTACCGGGCGGTGAACGGCGTCATGATGGCGTACAAATGGACCTACGGTTGGATCAGCGGTCGGGAAGAGTACACGCTCACCCAGGTGCAGGCGAACGTCCCGGTGGACGCAACGAAGTTCGCCAAGCCTGTTCAACGAACCAAATAACCCGTAAACTGATACGATGCGAACGGTATTCTCGCGCATCGCGGCGTTGACGCTCGCCGGGTTGGCGCTGGCCCAATCCGGATTGCAAACCGACGGCAAAGTCACCGAATTTGAGATGCCGACGCCCAATACCGGTCCCACCACGATTTCCATCGCACCGGACGACACGTTGTGGATCGCCGCGCAGGCCGGCAATCGTATTGTTCACATGACGCAGGATGGGCGGGTGCTCAAGGAGTTTGTGCTGCCCAACCCGAATAGCAGCCCGCGCATCATCACCCTCGGCTCCGACAACAACTTCTGGTTCAGCGAACACACCGGCAATAGAATGGGCCGCATTACGCCTGCGGGCGAGATTTCCGAATTCCCGATTCCAACGCCGAGCAGCCAGCCGCGCGCGACCGCTCTAGGGTCCGACGGCAACGTCTGGTTCGGGGAGTTCGCGGGCGGAAAGATCGGTCTCGTCACGCCCTCGGGTGTGATCACCGAGTTTCGGATTCCGACGCCCAACTCGGGGCCCCGCGCGCTGGCGGCGGGAGCGGACGGCAACATCTGGTTTTCCGAGTTCAACGTGGGGAAGATCGGCAAAGTCACGCCGTTGGGTAAGTTCACCGAATACGAGATTCCCGGACCGAATCGCGGACCCGGCGACATCACGGCGGGCGCGGACGGCAACCTCTGGTTCCTGGAATTGTCGGGACGTATGGACAATCGTCAGGTGGATGGAAACCGCGTGGCTCGGATCACGCCGGATGGGAAGGTTACGGAATTCCCGATTCCCACCGCCACCGGCTCCCCCATTAACATCGCGGTCGGCCCCGACCGCAATATCTGGTTTACCAAGGGCGCGAAGGTGGGACGCGTCTCGCCGGACGGTGTCATTACGGAGTTCGACATGCCCGCTCCCAACGCGGGCGCAACCGGATTGACGGCTGGAAGCGACCGCTGCCCTCCCAAACGTTTGACGAACCGGCTATGGATCGCAGAGGGCGGCGCAAACAAGGTCGCGTATTTGAGTTTCCGGTAAACGGCTATGACCCTGCCGTTTCGGGTCACCGAGCCAAATTGACTGGTCTATCAAAAGTCGCGAGACGCAGCTTATGATGTGTGGCTAAGGCCGCCAGATCCGTGAGGTCGAGCCATTCGGGACCTTCCAGGTCGAGACCGTACATCACCGACATTGCGCTCGCACTATGCTGCAATCCGAGTAGGTGGCCGATCTCGTGCACCGATATCCGGTACAGTTCGGTCGCGCTGAGCGTCTGCGCCGGATTGAACGCAATGCAGCCCTGGAAATTGAGCCGATCCGGTAGCTGCGATCTTGCGGCAACGTAGATCGGCTGAAAGAGCTCGCGCTGTCCATCGACCAGGATAATCGAACAATTCTGAGTGTCGTCCTCATGCCAGTCCAGGTCGAGGACCTCGGCCCATGTATCCATGGCGCGCCGAAACTGTTCGGCGAGAACGGGGTTTGCGGTAGCCACCCGCACGCCCAGATCCATGTGCCCCTGCTTCAGCAACTCTGAGTGACGATTGCAGGGAGGATGGTTCGCGTTCCAATTCGCGGGCGTCTGCCCGTCGGCCACGGCGAGATAGACAAATAGCCAGAGAGGCAGCAGGCGCATCTTGGTCCTTCTAGTTAGGTTGAGCCCCCATTATACATCTGTGTTGGGGTTCGGGAGGTCAACGAGAGGACCATTCGGTCGAGGTTGCTTGGCCTGGCAAAACACTGACGGCAGGTCGAAGACCTGCCCCACGGCTCACAGGAACTTCGCGATTACGTCCTCTATATTCTTCAGCGGAACCTCGCCGATGAATGCCCCGACCTTTTTGCCCGACCGGTCGTAGATGAAAGACGCGGGCAGCTCGCCCTCCCATTTGGCGTGAATGGCGGCGGCGTACTTATCGTTGTCGTCGGCGCTCTTGATGTAAAGCGGTCCAGGGAGTTTGGCGATGGTTATGAATTTGCGGGCTTGCGGCTCTTGCTCCGGCTCGTCGGCGGAAATCAGCACGAAATCGAGCCCACGCGCGCGGAGCCGGTCGGTGAGCTTGACCAGATCGGGAATTTCGGTGCGGCAGGGAATGCAGTAGGTAGCCCAAAAATTGACCAGCACGACGCGGCTCTTGTGCGCGGCGATGAGCTTGGAGTACGCATCCAGGGTCAGCGGTGTGAGCTTCTGTTGCGCGGGCTGCTGGGCAGCAAGCGTTAACGCTAAAGCGGCCGCGCCAAGCGCCAAAAATATCCTGCCCATGCCTTTCATGTTACTTCTTCTCCACGTTACTTAGCTTCAGGATTACTCAGCTTCAGGTTCACCACGACGATCTTGCGAGTGTCGAAAATACTCACCCGCTTCCAATCCGTGCTCAAGCCGCTGTGGGCGGCCTTGACCTCGTATTCGATATCGTTCTTGAGGTTCGCGAAATGATAGGTACCGTCTTCCTTGGTGATGAAAGAAAGAACCTGAAGACTACGGGTATCCTTGAGCTGGACCACGGCTTGCTGGACGGGATTGCCGTCGGGATCGAGGACGGTACCCTGAAGAGTGCGGGTTGTGGAATCCTCCTTCTTGCTCTTCTGCGCCCCCAGCGTGGAGGCGCAGGCGAGAATCAGCATCAGCGCTAATACGGACTCGATTGCCCGAGCGGGGGCCAACCGAACTACGCTAGTCCTCCTCCTCATCCTCTTCTTCTTCGTCGTCGTCCTCATCATCGAAATCGTCGTCGAACTCCTCGTCGTCCTCCAAATCTTCATCGGCATCGTGCGCCAGTTCGAGCGGAGAGACACTACTGACGGTCAAGCTCGCGCCACACTCCTCGCAGATGAGGGCGTCGCCTTCGTCGAGCTCCTCTTCGTCGACGTCCATGGCGGCGTCGCAAAGCGGACAGTTCACCATTCCTTCCTCCCTGGCCGTGCGCGATTCACCACAGAGCGCCAGCCTATCTGTAGTCTTATCACGATCCGCACGCCTCCAATGTTACACTCCTGGGCAAGACGGCCCGACTAAATTCACGGTTACGCCGGTTGGAACGATTGGGCGGCGCGGCGCAGATCGGCGGGCGAGAGCGTGACCAACGTTTTCTCCAGATCTTCGCCAGATTCAATCATGGCGATCAGGTGCGTGGCGGCCAGCTTCAGGCACCACGCATCGGTAAGATCGTGTCCCGTCTCCCGGCTCAATTCCAGCAACGCCGGATGAGGCAGGGCCAGCACCTTTTCCTGCCTGGGTTCGCCTTCAGTCCAGAGCTGAAACTTGACATCCACAGTGTCGGCATGGCGAATAGAGATTCCGGTTTGCAGCCAACGGAATTCCACTTCCAACAGGCGACCGAAGGGGTCGGGCCCGGCCTGGAAGCGGCGAGAATTTTCTGGCATCCCCTCAGCGTAGCAAAACAAGTGCGCCGATCACCACGTTGAGCGCCTCGGGAGAAGGCGCGCTGCCTTGGGCCAGAGTTTGATTGCCACCACCGCGGCCGCCCGCTACTGCCAGCGCAGCCTTCAGGCGATCCCCGGCGTGAATGCCGGAATCCGGCGAGACGGCCAACAGCAGCGAAGGAGGGTCCTCGCAAATCACCAGAAATACGGCCGAGCCGGCGGCAGTGAAGGCTTGGGCGCGGGCGCGCATGGCTTCATCTATCGAGCCGCGCTCAGTGATCCGGCGCAGGCCGTTGGCGTCGGGCACCGTGGAGGTGTGAAGCTCGCGCCCTTCGCGCACGGCCAGCTCCGTCGCGAGGCGTTGGCTGGATTTTTCGAGCGCCTTAATGCGCGCCTTCTGCGCCGCGATCATCTCGGGAGCACGCTCAAAGGGAGCCGACAGCTCACGCCCGATTTCCGAAAGAACGCGATACTCGGCGCGAGCCTGGCGCAAAGCCCGGAGTCCGCAAACAAACTCGACGCGCACGTTGCCGCGGATCTTTTCGAGCTTGCGGATTAACAGCGGGCCTATTTCGGCGGTGGACGCGACGTGCGTGCCGCCACAGGCGCTGCGATCCAGATCCGCGATGGAAACGATCCGCAATGTACCGGTGCGTTGCGATTCCTTGCGCAATCCGGACGCGGCGGCGGCGTCCTCGTAGGTCACGGCGATGGGCCGGGCTTGCGCGACGATCTCCGCGCAACGGTCTTCGACGCACGCGGCGCGGGCGGCGTCCAATGAGGTCAGGCTCGCCGGCACGCCGATGTCGATGGTGGAACTTTCAACGCCCAGGTGGAAGCTCAAAGTGGGCGCGGCGTACAGCTCCTCAAAGACAGCCGAGAGCAGATGCTGGCCGGTGTGCTGCTGCATGTGGTCGAAGCGGCGCACCCAATCGATACGGCCTTCGACCTCTTCAGCGACTTCTTCAGCATGGATCGGCGCATCCAACAGGTGCACGATGCGATCCTCTTCCTCGGCCACCTCGATGACACGGGCGCGGCTCCCGGGCCCACCCAGAGTTCCGAGGTCGAAGGGCTGCCCACCCGAGGTGGGATAGAACGCAGTCCGGTCGAGGTACACGCGGAGACCGGTGGAGTCGGCTTCAATCACGCGGGCGCGAAATTCGCGGAGATAGCTGTCGGAATAATACAGGCGCTCGGTCATGGAGCCGGCGAAATGATATCGAATTCGGCGCGCAGGAATTGCCAGTCCGGCATCTCATAGAGGCGGAGCTTAGTGGTGGTGGTGGCGACTATCTCGTGTTCTTCCTGGGGACCCAGGCCGGGGATCTTGGCGTCGAATTCGGCCACGGGTTCGTCGCCGGGCTTGGCGGCGGTGGTGACCAGACGCACGTGAACCTGCATCTCCTCCAGATCCGCGTCGGAGTGGTTGATGGCCGTGAATTTGATCTGAAGCTTCCCTGCGCCTTTCTCCGAGAGACGGAAGCCGGCAAGCTCGATGAACTTGGCTAGAGGATTCTTGCTGGTGCTGGTAGCCGGTCCGGGGCCGTAAGGCGAGGCGACTTTTGCGGGCTTGGTTTCGGGAGGCGACTCGGAGCAGCCGGTGAGAAGCAACACGGCTGCGGTAAGCGGGAGCAGAGCCGATGTGTATCGCACGATTTCCAGGATAACGCTTCGCATGGGTACAGTGCCGCAACGTTTGCGTTTGAGGTTCGTATAATGGAGGGCGATGTGGCGTCACGCCTTGACTGCGATCGTCGCTATTGCCCTGGTGTGGGTCGGCATCGCGGCTATCGCTCGCGGGCAAATCACGATTGGAATCGTGTTTATCGCGATCGCACTGCTTCGAACGGCCGCTCTTTTCTGGAGTGGAAAACCACGCAAGCCGCAGCCCTCCATCCGCCTGAATCTCGAAGACGATGCAACCGGCTCGGGCGGTTCGGAGAGCGAAGCGGAACCTCGCGGCCGTCGGCTTCGTAATTAGATTTGAGCCGCCTTATGTTCACATTTCTGCTGTGGTGCATTTTGTTTGTGCTGTGCTGGCCATTGGCCCTTCTCGCGCTGGTGCTCTATCCGCTGGTATGGCTGTTGCTGCTGCCATTCCGTCTGGTGGGGTTTGCAGTCGAGGGCGCGCTGGGCCTGGTGTGGGCGATAGTGACTCTCCCGTTCCGCGTGGTCCGGCGGCTGGCATAGTCTCCGTGAAAGAGGTCGTTCGCAGGCTGGAAGCCTGCGCCACTTACTGGGTGATGGTGAGTTGCGCGGGCGCACTGGCAACCCCTCCGACTTTAACGATCACGGATTGCGGGCCGATCCCGACGCCACTGGGGATCTCAAAGTTGATCTGCGTAACGCCCACCAGGCCGGGAGGAATTCCGATGAAATCGATCGGCGCGCCGAAGCCGCCGACGGTCATGATCGTCATTTGGGCCGGCGCGGGCAGGTTGGCGATCGGCGTCGCCGGGTCCGGCGCGGCGCCAGTCTGGATGGGCGGGTTCACCGCGCCTACACCGGTTAGAAAGAGCGTCGCGACCTGCCTGTGGGAGGAGCTTCCGTTCGGAACGATCGCGCCAGTCGAATCCGTGAAGATGCCTGGCGCGGCAGCCGCCACTGGGAAGGTCACAGACGCGGCCTGCGCGCTATTGTAAATCTGAAGAGTCGCCGTTCCGTTCGCCGGGGTTTCGTAGGGAATCTGGAGATTCACTTGGTTTGGAGAAACGTAGTATAGCGGTGCGGCGACTCCGTTCACCGCCGCGTTCACTCCGGCCAAGGAGTCGGGGAGAGGAACGCTACCCGCACTCAACGTGGAGGACGCGAGCTGTGAACCAAACACTGAAACGGCCATCCCCGGGGCGTACGATTGCGCGTAAGACGCGCCATTCAGGAGGCCCGAAATGAAAGTGGAACTCGGGGCGACCGGCGCTGCAGTGGGGATGAGCGCTTGCGCCTCGGGCGAAGGCAGACTTTCAGCGGCTCCAGACACAGCCGTGACGACGTAGTAATAAGTCGACCCCGGTGTCAGGACGTTGCCGGTTGCACTCGCATCGGTGTACGTCCGTATCGCTGTTCCAGTCAAGCTCGCGATGGTCGTGTAAGGACCGCCGCTCATGTCGCCACGTTTCACGTTGAACCCGGTGGCGAGGGGGCCGTCGCCTTGACTCCACGCCCAGGTGAGGGTCACCGTATGCGGCGTCTGCGCCACTAAGCTGGAGCAGAAAGGCGCCACAGCGAGAAGGGCGGCCATGCAACGAATGCGAATCATCATGCCTGCAGCTGGGGCAAAATGACTTCGCACCCATGCTGACATTATCCATTACCGAGGGGCCCGTTTGCCCCGATCGCCACTATGGGACGTGGCCCTCCGGGTACGCCCACGTTGACGGATCGGGCGGAGGCTTGAACTCGTCGGTACTAAAGACGCGCCATTCCTCGCCCGCCCTCGCAACGCGCAACACCAACGCCACGGACTCCCGCGGCCCTTGGAAATACGACACTCGAATCCGGTGGACTCCACCGTCGAGCGGCAGGGACGCAACCTTCGTTTCCGGCGGATGAATGCCGTCGTTATTCACAATTACCCGGCCATCTATATAAAGCCTGGAGCCATCGTCCGAGGTCAGCTCGAACCGATACAGGCCCGGCTTGTCGATCCAGAACCGCCCGGAGTAATCGATGGCAAACCACTCGAACCGGCCCGTGACGCCGGGAAATCCTTCGAGAAAGCTTCGCGGAGTGACGTTGAGGGTGGAAGTGTAGATCACTCCGAGAGGATCAAGCCACTGAAAATCTGGAAGGGACTTAGACAACGGGCTGATGTGATAGATCACGCCGAGGAGTCCGCCCGGGACTACAACGGTGGTTCCAAAGGTCGGGATAGCCGGCTCCTGGGCGAGGGCCAGAGCACCGGCGACAAGCAGACCTGCCGCGAGAACATTTCGAGCCATCCCCAGCGTAGCCCGCATACCGGCGAGTGTATCACGGCATTGATGGGCGTGCCCTGCTGTGCGGCCCCTCTCGCTCTTGTTGCCTGGATCAGACTGAACGCCGTTAGCTCGCGAGCATCGACTCATACTCAGTCCGGTAGGAACGGTAGGTTGCGCGAAACGCAATCAGCATCAACACCGCCGCTGATCCGATAGTGATCGCCAGCGACGAGCCAATCATCTGCCCGTTATGAAATAGGTGGTCGTTCAAGAATCCAGGCATCAGCGGGCCCAGCCCCAATCCTCCGAGATTGAGGAAAAATAGAAACAGCGCGGAGACCTGTCCGCGCACCTGGTTGGGGAAGATGGGTTGCAGCGCCGCAGCCGATGTTCCCATGGGGAGCGAAAGAAAAAAGATGCCAGGGCCCATTAAGAATTGCGTCGCTTCGGCTTGCTTCAGCAGAAACGCTAGCGGCAACAGTAGCAACGTACCGACAGCGCACACCACACCCACTCGCAGCGGCCCTTCGCGGACGCCATCTTTTTGCAAGTAGTCGCTGAGCCGGCCGCCAGTGTACATTCCCAGACAGCCGAAGGTCATGAGCAGAAACGCGAGCCCTCGGCCGGACTGACCCGCAGTCCAGCCGTGCACGCGCTGGAAGAAGGTCGGCGTCCAGAAAATCAGCGCGTACGCAGGCACGGCCTGAAAAATCGCGCCGATCGAGATCCCGATCAGTGGTTTCCAGCGGCGCTTCATTTCGGTGAGCGCCACGCCTAAGCTCAACTCCTTCGCCTGCCCGTCGCGCGTCCGCAACACCTCGCGCCGAGGCGGTTCGCGGAAAGTGTACGCCAGAAGGGCGAACAAAACGCCCGGCAGTCCCACGATCACAAACGTGATGCGCCAGGACTGCATGGCGCCCAGCAGGGGAACCGTGATAAATGGCGTGTGGGCAACCGCGTCCACGATCAGGCCTGTCACCAGCAGCGATAGGCTGGTTCCGAAGTAGATGCCCATGTAGTAGACGCTGATCGCCACGCCCAGTTGCTCGCGCGGAAAATAATCGGCGATCAAGGAATATGCCGCGGGAGAAAGACTCGCTTCCCCGACTCCCACGCCCATGCGCGCAAGAAACAGAGTCCAAAAACTGCGGGCGAGGCTGCAAGCGGAGGTGAAGATGCTCCACAGCACCACCCCGATAGCAATCAAGTTGCGGCGGTTGCGCGTGTCCGCGATGCGCCCCAGCGGCAAGCCGACCAGCGTATAGAACAGGCCGAATGCCAAGCCGCCGAGCAAGCCCACGCGCGTGTCGCTGATGCCCAGATCCCGCTTCATGGGCGTCACCAGCAGGCTGAGAATCTGCCGGTCCATGAAAGAGAGCATGTAGATCGCGGTCAGCGCGAAGACCACATACCATGCACCGAGCAGATTATCCGGACGAGCTGGGCTCTCAGTCCTTTGGGCTTTGGTTCGCGGCGTGGACATGGAACGGACTATCATATCGAAACGCCCACCGTCTTATACTACTCATATGAGATGGCCCACCCTGTTAACTTTGTGCGCCTCCGCAGCAGCAGCCATGATTTTAGCGGCACAGAGTCCGACCCCGAAGAGTCCAAACCCACCAAGCCCAAATTCACCAAGTAAAGACGCACCCATCGTCGAAAGCAAGGGCATGCCCCCGAGAGCGGCCCCGACCGATTATGCGGCCCAGGCGCAGGCCGGCGCGGTCACCATCGCGGCCGATTTTACGGGACACTCCGTCGGCACACAGGACGGCCTACTCACCACGGCGGATTTCGTGGTCGTTGAAGTGGGAGTGTTTGGCGCGCCGGCTGCGAAGCTTATGCTCTCCATCGACGACTTTTCGCTGCGCATCAACGGCGGGAAGAAGGTTATACCCAGGGAACCCTACGAGTTAGTCGTCAAGTCTCTCAAGGACCCCGATTATGAAGAACCTGAAACCAACAAAGCGTCGAAAACGGTAGTCAATAGCGGAGGGTCCAAAGATGGTGCCGATCCCAATGCGCCGCCGCCCGCGCTCATCCCGATCCCGTTCGAGGTAAGGCACGGCTGGGAACTGCGCGTGAAAAGAGATTCGTTTCCGATAGGAGACCGCACCCTGCCCCAAGCCGGACTGCTTTTCTTTCCATACGGGAGTGGGACCAGGGGCATCCGCTCGATTGAACTGATCTATAGTGGCCCTGCCGGAAAAGCCACCTTGTCGATCCATCCTTGACATAGGCGGCCCTAACCAATGCATCGATTACTTGTGAGCTTGTGCGTAGCCGCCGTGGCAGCGACCGCGGCCGATGAGACCGGGCATTGCACGGGAAGCGCGAAGGCGTTCGCTCCCGGAGCGGGCGACTGGAACGGCTGGGGAGCAGAAGCTTCGAACGCCCGCTATCAAGCGCAACCCGGACTCGCGGCGGCCGATGTTCCGAAGCTCAAACTGAAGTGGGCCTTCGGATTCGCGGGCGATATGCGAGCCGTGGGACAGCCGGCCGTGATCGGCGGCAGGGTGTTCGTGGGGAGCTATTCGGGCAACGTGTATTCGCTGGACGCGGCGACGGGCTGCATCTATTGGAGCTATGATGCCGGGGCCATCGTGCGGACGGGAATCAACGTTGCTCAGATCAAAGGAGCGCGCGGCGCGGGCTCGCAATGGATAGCGTATTTCGGCGATGGCAAGGGATTCGCACACGCCGTGGACGCGCAAACGGGCAAGGGGGTGTGGAAGGTCCAGATGGACCAGCATCCGCTGGCGCGAATTACGGGAACGCCGGTGTTCTCGAACGGCCGCGTGTATGTGCCGGTGGCATCGGGCGAGGAGTTGGGGTCGTCACAGACGCCGAAGTATCAATGCTGCACGTTTCGCGGAAGCTTAGCCGCGCTGGATGCGGCAACGGGCAAGGTGGTGTGGAAGACGTACACCGTCTCCGACCCGCCCAAGCAGTACAAGACTAACGCCGAGGGCACGCCGATGTTCGGGCCTGCGGGTGCGGGCGTGTGGTCCGCTCCGACCATCGACATAAAGCGCAAGAGGATTTACGTGGGCACGGGGAATTCGTACACGGGCATCGAGATTAGCACCAGCGACGCGATTCTGGGGTTCGATTTGGATACCGGGACTCTGCTGTGGTCGAGCCAGGTGACGCCGCACGATAACTGGGTGCCGGGATGTCCCAAGGGCGTGAATTGTCCGGAGAATCCAGGAGACGATTACGATTTCGGCAGCTCGCCCGTGTTGCGCACAGTGGGCGGCAAGGAGATGCTGCTGGCGGGGAACAAGTCGGGGATCGTGTACGGCCTGGATCCGGATAAGCGCGGCGCCGCGGTGTGGAAGACGCGAATCGGACAAGGTACGGGTTTGATGGGCGGCGTGGCGTGGGGCATGGCGGCCGACGAGCAGACGGTTTACGCCGCGGTGGCCGATATTAATCGCGCGGACGGAACTCCTGGGTTGTATGCGCTGAGCATTGGCACGGGCGCGAAGCTGTGGAGCACGCCGGCTCCGCAGGGTGCTGGCAATCCGGCGCAGGCTGCCGCCGTCTCGGCGATGCCGGGCATCGCATTTTCCGAATCCTTCGGAGGCAGGCTGCGGGCGTACTCGACGAAGACGGGTGAAATTGTTTGGGACTTCGACGCCAAACGCGACTTCGACACCGTGAATAAGGTCGCCGCCAAAGGGGGATCGTTCAATGGCGCAGGTCCGGCGATCTCGCGAGGGATGGTGATCGCGACCTGCGGCTATGGCTTCGCCGGCGGCCAGCCGGGCAACGTGCTGCTGGCGTTCTCGCCCGAAGGAAAGTAAATAGTGGACGGGAAGTGGTGCGGGCCTTCCTGATTCTGCTTTTGGCCGCGCCGGGCTGGGCCGCGTTCTGTTCGGCGAGCGCCTCACAGAGTGCAGGGTCATCCGAACCCCGCCACGATTTTCAATTCTTCGCCGGGTACTCGCCCGTCTCCGCAACGCTGATCGGAACCACAACGGATCGCCGCTTCTTGATGGCCGGCTTCGGATACAGCTATCGCTGTTGGATTTGGTCCGGCGTATCGATCTCGTATTCGGGGGAGCTCATGCCCGCGGCTGTTCTCTTCGAACCACAACAGTATTTGCCGCAATTTGCGGGCGCCCATGCCGTGTATGGATTCGGCGTAACGCCCCTCGGGTCCACGGTGGATTTTGGCCGCAGCCACAGAGTATCTCCGTTCCTTCAAACCAACGAAGGCATCATTGCATCCACCGAGCCCATCCCCATCAACGTGACCGGCGCAACCGGGCTGAACTTTCTGATCGACGTGGGCGGCGGCGTTCGCCTCAGAATGGGCGAGCGGCGAGCAATCACCCTGGGCTACAAGTTTCTGCACATCTCCAACGGCTTCACCAGCGCCGTGAATCCCGGCGTGGACAACAATGTCTTTTATGCCGGATTCTCCGTCCTGCGATAGCGGCAAAGCGCTGATCTTCGGGCCTCCGCTTGCGCCAAATCGCGCAGAGGACCATGCGTTTTTCTCGATTTCCTTGCGTTTCAATTGGACCGGCGCTTGCATCGGTTTATACAAATGCCAGGATCACACGCCCCTGCCGCCCATCACGCGCCGCGCGATTATGCGCAAACGCCTTTGAACATTTATTGGGAAATGACGCAAGCCTGCGCGCTCGCCTGCCGCCATTGCCGCATGGAGGCGATGCCGTCGGCCGATCCCCTGGAGCTTACGTTTGACGAAAGCGTCGACTTTCTAAAACAAATCCCTGGCTTCGGCGATCCTTTGCCGCACTTGATCCTGACCGGAGGCGATCCTCTCGCCCGCCGCGATCTCTTCGAATTGATCGATGAGGCGCGCCGCCTCGGGATTGGAGTTTCCATCACGCCCGCCGCGACTCCGGCGCTCACCCGCGACGTGCTCGCGCGGCTGAAGCAGCATTCCGTCGAAGGACTGGGGCTTAGTCTCGACGGTTCCACTCGGGAGCATCACGATTCCATTCGCGGCGTTTCCGGAACCTTCGACCGCACCATCCGGGCCATGCGTTGGGCGCAGGAGCTGGGCATGCCGCTGCAAGTGAACACGCTGGTTTCCGTTGAAACAGCCGGCGATTTGCCTGCCATCTATGAGCTGTTGAAGCCGCTCGGCGTCGCGCGTTGGAGCTTGTTCTTCCTAATCTCGGTCGGGCGCGGGAAGGTGTTGCAGCCGCTCTCGCCCGAGGATGCCGAAACGCTGATGGCGTGGGTGTACAAAATCTCGAATGAGGCTCCTTTCGTTGTCGCGACCACCGAAGCGCCTTCCTACCGGCGCGTCGCTCTCCAGCAGATGCGCGCGGACGGACAGACGGGCGAGCAGATTAAGCGCAGCCCCGCCGCGCGCGGCTTCGGCATTCGGGACGGCCACGGCGTCGTCTTTGTATCGCACACGGGCGACATCTGCCCGGCGGGATTTCTGCCGTTGGCCGCGGGCAACGTCCGCACGGACCGGCTCGTCGACATTTACCGCAACGCGCCTCTGTTCCGCTCGCTTCACGATCCGGCGCATTTTGAGAATCGTTGCGGCGCGTGCGAATACCATACGTTATGCGGCGGCTCACGATCGAGAGCCTTCGCGGCCACGGGAAATCCGCTCGCGTCGGATCCGCTGTGCGTCCATGAACCGCGAGCGTCGGTGATCCACTTGAGTAGTTAAACTGAATCTATGACCTTTGCAGTCGGTGTCTCGGCATTATTTCGACCACTTACCATCAAAAACCTGACGCTTCCGAACCGGATCGTCATGGCGCCCATGACGCGGTCCAAATCGCCTGGCGGCATCCCGGGGGAAAACGTGGCCGCTTATTATCGCCGCCGAGCCGAAGGCGGAGTCGGCTTGATCATGACCGAGGGAACGTACATCAACCATCCAGGCGCGGGTTTCTTTCCGGACGTTCCCCACTTCTATGGCGACCAGGCGCTCGCTGGATGGCGGCGCGTGCTGGAATCGGTCCACGCCGCGGGCGGAAGAATCTTCCCGCAGCTTTGGCACTGCGGGCTGTCGGCGCCGGCTGGAGTGAAGCTCGGTCCTGGAGCTGTCGGACCCTCCGGACTCGCCAAGCCGGGCGAGCGGGTCACTGATCCCATGACCCAGCAGCAAATCGATGAGGTCATCCGCGCCTACGGTGACGCGGCTGCCGACGCCCAACGGCTCGGATTCGACGGTATTGAGATTCACGGTGCGCACGGATACCTGATCGATCAGTTCCTTTGGCAAGGAACCAATCAACGCACCGACGCCTACGGGGGCGATCTGGTGGCTCGCACGCGATTCGCGGTGGAGGTGATTCGCGAGATCCGAAGCCGAGTGCGCCCCGAATTCCCGGTGTGCTTACGTTTTTCTCAATGGAAATCGCAGGACTACGCCGCCAAACTCGCGCAGACACCCGCGGAACTCGAACGTTTCCTCGAACCGCTCACCGCCGCCGGCATCGATCTCTTCCACTGTTCGCAGCGCCGTTTCTGGGACCCGGAATTCGACGGCAGCCAATTGAACCTCGCCGGATGGACCAAGAAGCTCAGCGGCAAACCCACCATCACCGTTGGCTCGATCACATTGGACCAGGAATTCACGCGATCCTTCCGCACCACGGACACGGCTGCCGCCACCGGCATCGACGATCTCATCGAGCGGCTGGGGCGCGAAGAGTTCGATCTGGTGGCCGTGGGGAGATCGCTGATCGTGAATCCAGCCTGGCCGGCTGTGATCCGAAGAGGAGCGATTGATGAACTGAAGCCGTTCCAGCGCGACGTGCTCGCGGAACTCGTGTAAGGCTCTAAATATTTCCAGCCGCCTGCGCCGATGTACCTGGTGCCGGGGTGACTACCGGAACGATCGTATAACCGGGCGCCGGCGCTCCGTTGGGGAAATTCACGTTACCCGGCCGGTAAGAGGAGTCGTTCTGGTATCGAATGACGACGCTGTTCGATAAGGAAGCGTCGCTCGCAATGGTGCGCGATTTTGGAAATCCCCAAAGCACGTTCCACGACTCATGCTTTGTGTCGAGCGCGTATTTTGCGTCAAGATTCGAGTACTCTGTCTGGAAGGCCGGATCGGTCTCCAGACCGAGCGCCCACGCCTTACTCATCATCCAGCTCAAGGTGATGTCGGAGAGCGCAGTCTCGGTGGAGGGATCGTCGGCATAGCCTCCGCCCACGTCACAATGAACGCCCGTGAACCAGATCTGCTCCAGCGTCTGACCCGCTGCCGGCTGCGAGGTCCACAGCGTCGGCGGAAACTCGATGCGGCGTTCGTCGATCGCCAGCGCCTGATACGCGTTTAACACGTCGGGGTGCAATCCGGTGTCCAGAAAACCGTAAATCAGACTGTCGACGCCTCCGAAGATGGCGGGAATGCCGAGCGAACCGACCGTATCCCACACCCCCAGCATAGTGATCTTAGCGTTGTACATAGCATAGGTTTGATTCAGCTGAGCGAGCAGCGCCGCACGCTGGTCCGCATTCCGATAGGCTTGAAACGCGGTATCGACCATGCTGTCGTCGAAATTCTTGGTGGGCAGGCCGCAGATGGCGATCATGCCGGCGAGGCTGCGGGAGGTGTAGGCGCCGCGGCTGAACCCGAACAAGAAAATCGGGTCGTCCGGCTCATACAAGTGAGCGATTTGCGTATAGCCGTCTTTGATTTTTTGAAACAGACCGGCTCCCAGAGCGCCGCCGGCCAGCTTTTCGATTATGGTTCCGTTGGCGCCCACGCCGTCGTCGTAGAACGCCACCTGATCGGCGCTGTTAAGCAGCCCTTTCGACACCTTGTAAACATTCGTGTCGTTGCCCGTGTTATCCCAAGTGCCATCGGTGCAGAGAACAATTCGTTTACTCATGACAGGTCGATTCTATCAGGGCGGCGCGCCATGTCAACCCACATTACGATGACAATTTCTACCTATGTCTCGTCTCAACGGATGGAACGCTTGATAGACCACCACAATGAATCCAGGCGTCTGGACGATCTTCCTCGGCGCGCGGTCCATAAACTCTGAGGTCCTTGCGCGGCGCTGCTCCTTGACAGCGCGGAAACACGCCTAGGAGTCGCGCTCCAAATGGGGCTTGTCCCCGTTTGGCAGTGCGACTGCTTACGATTTGGTGGTGCGCTAAATCTGCGTTGGTGCCACTCGCCCACTTAATCTGCATACTCGTGGTCGGCATCGCCTAGAGAAAAGAGCCGATCCTTCGGTGGATCGTACCTCCTCAAGAAAGCAATACGGCGGGTGATCTTGAGTTCGTCCGTATAGTCGATCCATCCCCAAAGATAGAGGTCGAGAGCCTCCCATGGGTGTTGGTTGATATATGAACACCAGCGGCCAATGCGGAGGCTAGGGAACGACTCGTTGCGAATCCACGCGGCCGGTATCGGGAAATAAATTCTCGGGAAGTGTGATCCGCGTGGTGGAAATGCTATCGTCAGGTGAAGGAAGGCCGGGGGCATTGGCGCCGAGGTAGTTCCCGCGCCATTCCGCCTCGTTGACGATTTCAATAGCGATTGCGCCCTCCGGACACGCCGAAGCGCACGCCTTTGATACGCTTCGCGACTACTATTCGCAATTTTTCGGCGATCCGACGACGAGGTTCGGCTTGCGTCCGGGAGCGATCAGCGACCTGGAGGATATCCGAAAGCTCACGGCATTTTTCAGTTGGTCGGCCTGGGCAGCCGCTGCTACGCGGCCGGGCAAAACGTACTCGTACACCAACAACTGGCCACCCGAGCCGCTCGTGGACAACCATGTCACGGCGGATGCGGTTGTCTGGAGCGTGCTCTCGCTGATCGCGCTACTGGGAGGCATCGGTCTCCTTCTTGCCGCCTTCGGGCGTTGGAATTTTCTCGGTTGGCATGGGCGCGACCAGCAGGCGATCTCATTTCGTCCCCCGGATCGGGTGCGGCTCACGCCGGCGCAGCGGTCGTGCGCATGGTTCTTCTTCGTCATGGCGTTGCTCTTTTTGGTGCAGGCTCTGGTCGGTGCGGCGTCACAGCACTACCGTGCCGACTTGCAGGGTTTCTTCGGTATCGATCTCGCACGAGTCCTGCCCTTTAACGTGGCGCGAACCTGGCACGTGCAACTCGCCATTTTCTGGGTCGCGACCTCGTATCTTGCCGCCGGTATCTTCCTAGTACCGATGATCACCGGGCGAGAACCCCGCGGGCAGAATTGGCTTGCGTATGGACTACTGGGCGCTCTCGCGATTGTCGTGTTCGGCAGCCTGGCCGGAGAACTCGCCGGCGTCTGGGGCTGGTTCCGGAATGCCTGGGCCTGGTTCGGCGATCAGGGTTTCGAATACCTGGATTTGGGACGGTTCTGGCAAATTCTGCTGACCGTGGGGCTTATCGCCTGGGTGGCCATCCTGTATCGCGGCTTGCGTGGCCGCCTCGGCGCCGATCACATGGGGAACATGCCCTGGTTGTTCTTCTTTTCCGCTCTTTCCATTCCCGCGTTCTACGCAGTCGGGCTGCTGGCGCAGCCGGATTCCCATTTCACTACAACCGATTTTTGGCGATTCTGGGTGGTTCACCTTTGGGTGGAGGACTTCCTGGAGCTGTTCACCACCATCATGGTGGCCTACATCTTTGTGTTGCTCGGCGTAGTGGCCGAACGCGTTGCACTCAGCATGATTTATCTGGATATCCTGCTGTACTCCGCGGGCGGCGTGATCGGCTCCATGCATCACGTCTATTTTTCGGGAGAGCCGTCGATGCACATGGCGCTGGGAGCATTCTTTTCAGCGGCCGAAGTGATCCCGCTCACGTTTCTGACGCTTGAAGCCTGGAGCTTTCTGCAACTCGGCGCCCGGCAAGGGACCAAGGCCGCGACCGCATTCCCCCACTTTTGGGCCGTCATGTTTCTTGCTTCCGTGGGATTCTGGAACTTCCTGGGAGCGGGAATCTTCGGGTTCCTGATCAATCTGCCTGTGGTCTCTTATTATGAGATCGGAACCGCCCTCACGGCCAATCACGGTCACGCGGCGATGATGGGGGTCTATGGCATGCTGGCCGTCGGGCTGGCGCTCTTCTGTCTTCGGTACATCGTTCCTGAGGCGTCCTGGTCCGATCGCGCCGCCAAGACCAGTTTCTGGTGCCTCAATCTCGGACTCGCCTGGATGGTGTTTGCAACGTTGTTTCCGCTTGGAGTGCTGCAGCTATATCACTCGGTGAGCACCAGTTATTATGAGGCGCGCACCCTGAAATTCATCGGCAACCCGACAAACTCGCTGCTCGAATGGCTGCGGTTCCCGGGCGACGTAGTCTTTATTGTCGGAGGAGCGCTGCCCATTGTGTATTTGTGCTGGCTTGGCGTGCGCCACGTCTCGGGAGCGAGGGCCGTCGAGGCGGAGGAGAGTCTCTTCACCGAGGTCATAGGTGCGCCTGGTGGCGAGTGATGAGCGGCAGCTTCCACATCGAAGTGATTCTCGCCGCCACGTATGCGGTGTTCCTGATTGCAGTGGCGGGCTGTCTCGAATTGGCAGCTCGGCACTCGCATCGCCGTTCGGAGCGGATGCGGGTGGCTGGGTTCCGTTACGACCCTAACCAGGATCTGTGGACCTGCCCAAACAATCAGAAGCTTCTTCGCTCGGAAGCGAATTACGAGAGTAAAGTGGTCATTTATCGCGCTTCGGCCCACACTTGTAACAACTGCGCCATGAAGACGCGCTGCACGGACTCCGACAAAGGCCGATCCATCGAACATGCAGCGGATTCCTGGCTTCAATCTGAGATGCGCCGTTTTCACCGGGGTATTTCTCTGGCGCTGTTCGGGCTCGCGACGGTAATTCTCGTCGCCGAACTATTCCGTTATCAGGACCGGTTCGAGCGTGTTCTGCTGGCTGCAATGGCCAGCACGATCCTTGCAACCGGTGTCCGCCTGTTCTCGGCATTCACGCGCGGGGTCCCCAAGGCATGAGTTTTTTTAGCCGGCGAAGCCAGAATCCTGGATCAGGAGGAAAGTAAGCAACCCAGATGGAATTCAAACCCAGGGCAAATGGTCGAGGGCATGCCGGATGTCCGAGCATCCGAGCGGTTCGCGCGCCAGGCCACGAAGCCGTCGGGACGAACCAGCGTAGCGCCCGCCGGTGTTATTCCGTAGGCTTCGGCGAACCCTGTGTCATCGATCCGATGAACGTCAAGATCGGCCGGCGAAGATCGCGCGGCCTCACGCCACGCGCTTGCCTCCGGCCCGGCCAGCAAAACGAAATTGCGACCGAACAAATCCAGCGTGGAACCACCGTCCACCCGCCGGAAATGCGGAGCCCGCGTTCCCGGGCGACCCTTGGATTCGCGAGGATTCTCATGCAGTGGTCCGGCCGGATCGTAACTGTATCCCAGTTCCACATTCAGATCCGGGGCCACCGGCTGCATTCCCTCGGTGCCAAGATACGGAGCCGTGCGGGTGACATAGCGCGCATAGGCCTGCTCCGCGGTGAACACCCCCACGGGCCGGCGCTCAGCGTCATAAGTGGCGAGCAACTCCGGCCCGGCGATTCCGCGCAACGCCAGAGCCAGCTTCCATGCTAGATTGTGCGCATCCTGGATGCCGGTATTGCCTCCGAAACCCCCGTTGGGCGGCATCACGTGCGCGGCATCGCCCGCAAGAAAGATCCGTCCCCACGAAAATCGCTCGGCAGTATCCGCCGCGGCTTTCCAGTGCATGACGTTTTCGATAGTGACCGGCACATCCTCGGTACCCAGCGCCGCGTGCACCAGTTCCAGACATCGTTCGCCGGTAAGACCGGAGGAGACATCGGTGATGGGATGGCTGGGATCGCCCACCGCGTTCACTGCCAGAAAGCCCGAATGGAACGGCTTCTCGAAACGGAAAAACCCGCGCAGCACTGGATTCAGCACATAAATTACGCTCAGATTCCGGCCGCGAAGCAGCGCGGAAACGTCGGCGCGAAAGTAGATGGTGATGCTGTTGGAGAACGTGCCGTGTCCCCGCATCCGGATTCCCAGGTGTTCGCGAATCGCGCTGTGCGCGCCATCGGCGGCGATCATGTACCGCGCTCGGACTGTGTACTCTTTGCCGCTCTCGCGCTCGCGAACGGACGCGGTCACGCCATCGGCGTCCTGCTCAAAGGAGATCACATCCGCACCGAAACGCAGGTCGGCTCCCAGGTCCTCCGCGCGCGACTTCAGCAGCGGCTCCAACAGACTCTGCGAGATGAATACGCGTTCCACCGGGCTCACGTCCCTCACACCTTCATTCAGGTTTGCGATGTAGTGCGCGATTTCCTTACCTGCCAGCGTCTCCACGGCCATGATGGCGCCGTCCTGCACAAACTGCTCGCCAGATTTCTCGCGCACCATCCGCTCGATGCCCACAGTGCGGAAGATCTCCATACTGCGCTGGCTAATCTGCGCCGCACGAGGATGGATGGCCGTGCCGCGGTGGTGCTCCACCACCATCGGCCGTATGCCGTGATGGCCCAGCAGCAGAGCTGCCGACATGCCCACGAGGCTGCCTCCGGCGATCAAGACTGGAACTTCCACACTCTTCATCGCTTCATGGTACGTGTTGCTGCCATGGCCCAAAAGCGCCGCCTAACGCCAGCGGAATCCCGGCTAATCTCATGGCGTCTCCATCGGTCCCGCCTCCGCCGCCGACGGTCTACTTGCCTGCCAAACCCGCTCCATCACTTTTGCCACCGTGCGATCGCATCGGTGTCCCATGAACGGGTGAAGCTGCGCGGTCACCGGCCCAAACTGAGCCTGGAGATCGCTCCGCAGGAGGGCCCTTGATCGATGCAGGCGCGTCTTCACCGCTTCAGCCGATAGCTCCAGGCTTTGCGCCGTCTCGGTTGTGCTCATGCCCTCCACGTCGCGGAGAACGAATACGGAGCGGTACGTTTCCGGCAAGCGGTCCACGGCCGATTGAAGGGCCCGGCCCAATTCCCCGCGAAGCGCTTGCTCTTCCGGATTGCCAGTGTTCGATCGATCCATGCTCACCTTATCCCCACCCTCCTCGAATGTTGTGAGCCGCTTTGCCTTTCGAACGCGCGCCAGCGACTCATATACCGCAATCTTGGTGACCCAGGTTGAGAAGCTAGCACGGTTCTCAAACTGCGCGAGGTGTTCATACGCGCGCACCCACGCATCTTGCAGCACGTCTTCAGCTTCGCTGTCGTCAAGAATCACCGAACGGATCGCACGAAACAGGCGCTGATTGTGGCGGCGCATCAGCGCCTCGTAGAGGCGAGTCTCGCCGGCGCACACTCGCAGCACGATCTCGTTGTCGGTGAGTGCTTCGCAATCTTGCAGCACCATACAGTAACAGAGTCGGGAAAGCGTAAAAGGTTACAACGCAACGTGTGCGGTCTTTCCGACTCTATACCAACGGAGGTTACTATGGGAAACACAATTTCAACCACTGCGGACCGCGTCTTTGGCCGCGAGCGCAGTGAACCGGCTTATCAGGCCTACCAAATCCTGCACTTCGCTTTCACCGTGGCTCCATTCCTGGCCGGAGCCGATAAATTTTTTCACGTCCTGTGTAATTGGGACCAATACCTGGCGCCCTGGATTGTCGCGCTTTCGCCGGTCAGCGGACATCATCTGATGCTCGTCGCGGGCGTGATTGAAATGGCGGCCGGGATTCTGGTAGCCATCATGCCGAGGATCTTCGCGCCGGTAGTTGGAATCTGGCTGTGCCTGATCATCGTAAATCTGGTTTCGATGGGCGCGTACCTGGACGTGGCGCTACGCGATCTTGGGTTGGCTCTCGGCGCGTTCGCCCTGGGGCGTTTGGCCATCGCCTTCGAGCAGAACAAGAGGACCCAATGAAGCGGTCGGCCCGCATCCTGTGCGTTGCCGCCGCGGCCGTGCTGCCACTCTTGATCGTTGTTCATCGTGTGCGGGGCGAGGGGAAAGGCGATCCGATTCTCGACCATGCCGACACAATGCTTACTGAAGGCCGCAACACTTTCCGTTACGACACCTTCGGAGATGAGGCGTTCTGGGGAGACACGCTGGAGCTGCACCAGGCGATCGAGGGCTCGGAGCACGGAGGCGTGGGCCCCGGTGTCAGTCCGCAAACTGCGCTCGCCGTCGGCTTGAAGATCGATTCGGATGCGCTTCCCGCGGATCTCGTAGCCCAAGTGAGGAAGGGCTCGGTGAGCCTCACCGATCCCGCGACGACTCTGGCACTGCTCCAGTTGAACGCTGTCGTAGGCGTGACCGGAATCTTCAATGCGGACGGCACTCTCAAGTCGATTGGGATTCAGTGCGCGTTGTGCCATTCCACGGTGGACCAATCCTTCAGCGCTCCTGGAATCCCGGCCGGCAACATTGGACACAGGCTGGATGGATGGCCCAATCGTGACCTGAACGCGGGGGCCGTCATCAATCTGGCGCCCGACCTTTCGGCGCCCGACAAGGTGCTCGGTGTGGCCGACGCTACGCTGCGCACGGTCCTGCTCTCCTGGGGGCCGGGAAAGTTCGACGCCGAAGTGTTCATGGACGGGAAGGCATTCCGTCCGGACGGCGGAGATGCGGCGACCCTGATCCCGCCTGCATACGGACTGGCTGGTTTCAATCTGCACACCTGGACGGGGTGGGGTTCCGTTACGTATTGGAATGCCTTTGTCGCCAATCTGGAAATGCACGGCCAGGGGCGGTTTTTCGACCCTAGGCTTGACAATCCCAGCCAATTTCCCGTCGCCGTCAACAACGGATTCAGCAATGTTCAAATCGACCCGGCGGCGGATCGGATCACGCCGAAGCTCGCGGCTTTGCATTTTTATCAGCTCGCGATTCCGGCGCCCACTTCGCCGAACGACCGCGACAACCCCTCGGCGCAGCGCGGCCAAGGGCTGTTCAACGGTCAGGCTCAGTGCAGCACCTGCCATACCCCGCCGTTGTACACCGAGCCTGGTTGGAACTCGCACGCGCCCGCGGAGGTCTGTGTGGATAATTTCCAAGCCAGCCGGTCGCCGGACGGCCGCTATCGCACCGCACCCCTCAAGGGTCTTTTCGCGCACCAAAAGGGTGGCTTCTATCATGATGGCCGGTTCCAGACGTTGAACGATGTCGTCAGCCACTATAACGCCTGCATGAATCTGCAGCTCACTACCGATCAGCAAAACGATCTGGTGATGTATTTGTTGACGTTGTAGAGTCTGGGGAGCGGGCCTTCAGCCCGCTCCCGGCTCTCTAGGGATCATCCTTCGCGTCCTGATTCACATAGATTCCGTACGGCGTCGCCGAAAGGCTAAAACCAGGCATTTCAGTGCTGTTGCCAACCAGATCGTTGATCAGGTCCTACCTCGTGATGGCAGTGAAGATCCCAGCGCCGCCCCCCCAAGCCCGCGCCACAAGCGAAAATCTCGCGGCGCCAGCAGTCAGCAAGAAGGTGATTGAAATTTCGGTAGTGGTTCAATTTGAAATTCTCCTCCCTTGACGACTCGGCTCGATCCATGCCACGCTTGGAGCATGCCAAAGCGCAATAGTAAACCTTCCAAGAGGCCCGATAGGGGCCTTGATGTCGTCCAGAACGCCAAACGTGTTCTCGATGAGGCGCTCCAACGATCTGAGGAAATTACTCCCCCAATGACGGCTTCCACGATCTCTCAGGTTATGGCCGCAATGGGCCGCAAAGGAGGCAAGATAGGGGGTAAGCGCCGGATGGAGACAATGACCCCGGAAAAGCGCAGCGCACTCGCTAGGATCGCCGTTCAGACCCGCTGGGCCAAAAAGAAACTTGAAGAAAAG
>Ga0209415_10003084_pt1 | contig 31046 bp, 23 predicted proteins | sample PeaSoiSIISIP2007_FD_187696 | JGI IMG/M metagenome (GOLD analysis project Ga0209415, IMG submission 187696) | Peat soil microbial communities from Weissenstadt, Germany - SII-SIP-2007 (SPAdes) (version 2) | ecosystem: Environmental > Terrestrial > Soil > Wetlands > Peat | place: Germany... | reverse complement strand
CCCCGAATTCAAATCAATCGGGCCCGCATCCTTCGGATAGGTCTGCTTCCAAAGATCATAAACTTGAATGGCCTTCTCCAAATCCCCATTGAAGAATTGTTCGTAGTGAGAGGTGATGTAAAACTTCTCGCGGTCGCTCACGCGGTCGCGCAAGTCATAAGCCTTCTTGATGTTTTCCTTGGATAGATCCGTCTTGCCCTGGTTGCTGTAAACAGTTCCGAGGCTGGCATAGGCCATCGCAAAATTGGGGTCGAGAGTGGCCGCGCGCTGAAACAAGGGAAGCGCCCCATTGTTATCGCCCTTCTTAATAAGGGTCTCACGGCCCATGGAGTAGGACTTCAGGGCTTCGAGCGATGTGGTGGTGGCTTCTTCGAGCGGGCTACTGTATTTCTCGATAGATCGTAGCGACTCTCCCAGTTTTCCACGGATGCCGGAAGCAAGCTTGGTAAGCGCGGGCAAAACGTGATCCTTGTCAGAGGCCTGCGATTCCACGCTGGCAAGCGTCGCTCCGGTTCCGCAGTTCACGGCCTTGAGGATCAGGTTATACTCGCTGCCGATTTGAGCAATTGAACCCTCGAGTGTCGCAACGCTTCCGGTCCTGGTGCAAATTTGCCGAGCCACGTCATTGGTAACTCTCGTTGTGGGCGGAACACCCATCAAGGTCAGCGTGCCGGCGATTTGCGGGTCGGACAAAATGTTGAGGTAAGGGGATTGCTCCAACTGGACAGTCAGTCCTTGCCGGAGTGTGCCGTCAAACATGGCGTCGCCGGTAGTGTTCGAAAAGTCGGAGATGACGATAGAATCTTTTTCGGTCAGGACCGGCGCGCTGTGCGCGTAGAAATAGCCCCCTAGAGCAATAGCGGCCACCACGAGCGCTCCGATGGGCACCCAAAGCTTCAACCGCAACCGCGCGCGGGGAACCGCTCCCGTGGAGCCGGATTCGCTTGCGGACATCCGCCACGATTCGAATCGCGGCTCGCTTCCTGAATGAGGCGTCGCCGCGTTTGACAGTGCGCCTGTGGCTGCAACTGCTGTTCCCCCGAAACCGATCCCGGAGGCGACTGCTTCATTCGTAGTTGTGCGAATGCTTCTTGAGGAATCTGTTTCACGCTTCAGGCGCTTCAGGTCGCTGCGAACTTCCGCGGCGCTCTGGTAGCGCATCTCCGGATCTTTTTCGAGCAGCTTGTTGATGGTGCGCTCGAGCTCCGCGGGCAATTCAGGGTTGAGCCGCACGGGCGCGGTTTGCGCTTTGTGAAGAATGGAGTCAAAAATTGCGGCGGTGGTGGCACCGGAAAATGGAAGAGCGCCGGTGGCCATCTGGTAAAGCACAACTCCGAATGAAAAAAGATCTGTCCGCGAATCGAGCGGTTTGCCTAGCGCCTGCTCCGGCGACATGTAGGCAACCGTTCCCACAGCGGTTCCCGGGCTGGTGAGATGGTCTTGCGTGACAGTTTCCACTACCGTCGCATCAGACATCGGCTCCGGTTGCCGGGAGGCGCCCGTCTGCTTGGCCAAGCCAAAATCGAGGAGCTTGGCATGATTTCGTGAAGTAACAAAAATATTTGCCGGTTTGATGTCGCGATGAATGATGCCCCTGGCATGCGCGGCATCCAGGGCATCGGCAATTTCCATGCCGAAGTCGAGGATTTGATCCAATTCCAACGGACGAGTGCCAATCAAATGCTTGAGGGTCGAACCATCAAGAAACTGCATGGCGATGAAGGGCTTGCCATCATATTCTGAGATTTCGTAAATGGTGCAGATGTTTGGATGATCAAGTGCCGACGCTGACTTGGCTTCACGCTCAAAACGCTCCAGCGAATTGGGATCACTGGCCAGATCCTCGGGCAGGAATTTCAACGCGACGAAGCGGTCCAGACGCGTATCTTGCGCCTTGTAAACGACACCCATCCCTCCGTCGCCCAGTCGGGCAATCACTCGATAGCGGCCGATCTCTTTTCCAATCATGCCTTGTCCAACTTGGGGGAATTATACGGGAAAAAGGGGTGGAATCCCTATGCTTCCGCGGTTGATATGCCCAGGGATTTCATTTTTCTGTAGAGGTGGCTGCGTTCCAATCCCAAAGCTTCCGCGGTTCGTGTCATGTTCCACTGGTTTTCTTCCAGCTTCCGCAAAATGAAATCACGCTCGTAAGCGGCCCTGGCGTCATGGAGTGAGGCGTGCGGCTGCTGGGCATTGCGCGAACCGCGATAAAGCTCTGGCGGGAGGTGGTGGGGCTCAATTCTTTGTTGAGGACAGACGATCACCAACCTTTCGATCAGGTTGCGCAGCTCGCGGACGTTTCCCGGCCAGGAATAACGCATGAGCACTTCCATCGCGGCTTCGCTCAATTCACGCGGGCGCTTTCCGTAAGCGGCGCTAAATTCCGCCAAATACCGCCGCGCGAACAAGGGAATGTCTTCAGCGCGCTCGCGGAGAGCAGGAACGTAAAAGGGAATTACGTTCAATCGATAAAACAAATCTTCACGGAATGTGCCTCGAGAAATTTCTTCCTCGAGCTTCTTGTTGGTCGCGGCGATCACGCGTACATCAACCGTGATAGCCGTATTGGAGCCAACCGGCTCGAACCGCTGCTCTTCCAGCACGCGCAAAACTTTGGCCTGGGTCTTCAAGCTCATGTCGCCAACTTCATCGAGGAAGAGTGTGCCGGTATCGGCCTTCTGGAACTTTCCGATCTTGTCATCCGTGGCGCCTGTGAAACTGCCTTTGATGTGGCCGAACAGTTCGGATTCGATCAGCTCGTCGGGGATCGCAGCGCAGTTGACTTCAACGAAGGGCTGCGATCGTCGAAGGCTCGCAGCGTGAAGTCCGCGGGCGACAACTTCCTTCCCGGTGCCGCTTTCGCCAAATATCAGAACGCGCCCGTTGGTCGGGGCAGTCAAAACGATTTGCTGGCGAAGAGCCTTCAGCGGCATGCTTTGGCCGATTATTTCGTAGCGCTGCTCCAGTTCCGCGCGGAGGCGCCGGTTTTCTTCTTCGAGCCGCAGATACTCCAGCGCGTTTTTGACCACCAGGCCGATTTTTTCGAGAGATAGGGGCTTTTCCACGAAGTCGAATGCGCCAAGTTTCGTTGCACGCACGGCGGACTCGATATTGCCGTGCCCGGAAATCATTACCACCATGGGGGCAGGCTCGTTTTCGCGCAGGCGGCGCAAAGTTTCCATACCATCGATTCCGGGAAGCCAAATGTCGAGCAGGACGACGTCAACGGGCTTGCGTCCGACTGATGCAAGACATTCTTCGCCAGAGGCAACGGCGTCCACTTCATAGCCGTCTTCCTGCAGCGCCGATCGGAGGGATTGGCGGATGCCCGTTTCGTCGTCCACGATGAGAATGGTTGGCGGCATATGGTTCGGAATCAGGGAACCCTTGAGGCCTCGGAAGGGGCTGGCGCGGCAACCACTTCCGTGGCCGGAATTCGAAGAATGAACCGCGAACCGACGGGCAAATTATCTTCGACCCGCAGGGTGCCGTTGTGTTCGGCCGCTACAAGCGCCGCAATTGCCAGGCCCAGCCCTGTCCCACGATCTTTGGTTGAAAAGTGCGGAAGGAATAGTTTGTCTTTGTCGTCCGGAGAAATCCCACAGCCGGTGTCGGCGATAACGATCTCGAGCGCGTCTCCGCTTCCCGTGCGGCGAGTGGAGAGCTGCAGTTCTTTCACCGGTGAACTCTCCAGTGCCTCGGCGGCGTTATCAATCAGGTTGACGACCACTCCGCGGAGCAGCTCGCCATCCGCTTTGATGGGCGGCAGCTCTCGCGCGAAATCCGTCCGCACGGTGATGCCATCAAGTCTGCGTCGAAAAACATCCAAAGCCTGGTGAACGATAGAGTTGGCGTCGGCGACCGCCAGGCGTGCCTGCGGAAAGCGCACAAACCTGGAAAATTCGTCCACCAGGGATTTCAGGGACTCCACTTCGCGGCCAATTGAAGTCGCACATTCGCTGACCAGATTCTCCAGGCCGGTATCACGCAACGTCTCGGAGGGTTCGCCGGTTCTGCGCGAGACATAGCGGGCGAGGCGATCCGCCGAGAGCTGGATGGGCGTAAGCGGGTTCTTTATCTCGTGCGCAATGCGCTGCGCGACTTCCTGCCAGGCCGCTACCTTTTGCGCGCGCAACAGGTCGGTCAGGTCGTCCACAACCACCAGGTAACCGGTGTTGGCGCCGCCCGTTCCCAGGGCGCTGACGGTCACGGCCGCGTGCATCACGCGCCCGGCCATACGCAATTCCATTGCTCTCGAAACTGCGCCCAGACGCTGCGATCTCCGGAGCAGGGCTTGAAAATCACGGGCGGCCTGCTCTCCGACGATTTCCGGCAGCGCCTTCGCGGTTCGCGCCTGTTCGCCAAAGATTCTCGCCGCGGAGCTGTTCACGCGCAGGACGTTTCCGGCGGCATCCACGGAAATAACTCCCGTGGGGATATTTTCGAGCACGGTTTCCAGAAGTTTTCGCCGGCTTTCAATTTCCTGAAGTGCCTGCTGCAAACTGCGCGTGAATTCGTTGATTTGGCGACGGCTGTCAAAAAGCTGAGCTGTCATAACATTGAACGAATTGACCAGCGAGCCCAGCTCATCCTGCGCTTGGGTTTCCACGCGATAATCGAAATCGCCCTTTGAAACCGCGCGCGTTCCGTCGGCCAGGGCCTGAATAGGGACAGTTACTTGGTTGGAAAGATAAAGAGCGATCCAGGTTACCGCGAACATGAGCATGACTGTAAACAGTGACAATGCCAACAGCAATTGGGTCTTCAAGGCGCGGTAATGCTGGGACTCGGAGGTGTAGATTTCAAGTTGATGATTGATTCGCTCGGGGCGATCAATGACGTTTGGCGTAGTCCGGCGCAAAACGATTACGGAACCGTCCGCCAAGGGCGCGCGCCCTATAGTGGAATAGACGTCCCCTGTTTTCCAAATTTCAGCGCCACTGGGAAGAGTCTTGTCCAGAGATCCTGGAGCGTCCTCCGATATTGGAAAAGATGCCGCGGCGTGAATCACACGGCCCTTCGAATCCAGCACCAGGATTCCATCTACCCCGGGCACGAACCTGTCCAACAACTCCTTGACAGCTTCCGGGGAATGATTAGCTCCCAATTGCTGAGCGGCGATTCCTGCATAGGCATTCAGCCGTTCGCGCTCGCGGCCCCCGAGATCGTTGACCAAGTCAACGCTCTCCTTCGCAGCTTGTTCCACGCTTTGCGGAAACCAGCGGCTCAGAGAGTGGTTCAGCAGGGCGTAACTGCTGAAGAACATAAAGAGCACGGGAAGCAGAGAAATCGCCATGGCTCCCAAAACCATTTTCGTCTTAAAGCGGACCCCAAGTTGGCCTCTGCGGCGCTCGGCCCACAATCTTAAAAGGCTACGGCCAAGAACCAAGCTGAATATGATGAGCGCCGCGACAATGAATACCGTTAGCGCGAAAAATACAAATGCATCCGTCCACTGGCCGGCATTGGGAAATACGTCGAACGATCCCAGAGTAATTACAGCGGCGAGAAGGAACGTGACCAACAATCCGGATACCCACAACCAAGCTCGAGAAGGGCGTCGAGTCATGGGTTCGCCTCAACGGAGAGGATCGCAACTGGAGGCAGAAATTTGCCCAACGGACATTCGGCGCAGAGTGGTTTCTTCGTGCGGCACCATTTCTTTCCGGTATTCACGATGAGCGCGTGGTATTCGTTATATAACTGCGCGTCTTGCGGCAATCGGTCCTCAAACATGGCTCGTATCTCATCATAGTCCTCTTTGCCATTTGAGAGGCCATGCCTGGCAAGGATTCTGCGCGTGTAGGCGTCCACCACAAAGATCCGATGCAGTCCTGCGTAAAGCAGAATAGAGTCTGCTGTCTCCGGTCCAATGCCGTGCACCGCAAGAAGCTTCTGCCGCAGGAGTTCTGTTGGGGTGGCAAACATGCGTTTCAGAGAGCCGCCGTATTCACTCTGTAGAAACCGGACCAAGGCTTTCAGCTTTTTGGCCTTTTGCCGAAAGTATCCCGAGGAGCGCACCACGTTCCCAAGCCGTCGAGCGGAAATCCGTTTCATTGCCCGGATGCTCAATAGCCGCTCGCGCTTTAGATTGGCGATTGCGCGTTCGACATTGGTCCAGGACGAGTTTTGAGTCAGGATCGCTCCAACGATTACCTCGAATGGGCTTCCGGCAGGCCACCAGTGCATCGGCCCAAGCGCCTCGCTCATCGCCTCATAGTATTCCACCAGCTTCCGACCCCGGTCGGCCCCATCCGATTGAAAGCTCGGCGATTCCGAAGACTGCGGCAGTGGAAACAATTTCCCAGTTGGCATTGCAGCTTGCATTCAAAACGAAGATAGCGACCCATACCCGTCGAGTCAAGGCAAGGACTGCCGGGACAAGGACATATGGTATTCCGCCACACCTGTCCCTTAGGACAGGTGCTTCTTGATTCCACAAAATGGTTCAATTTGTTTCAGGCATGTGCTCAGGCGTGTGCCCATTATTCTGTCTCGACATGTCTCTCAGGAGTTCGACGAATGTCGGCCCGGCTCGGCGAAATTCTAATTAAAGAGAGCTTGATCACTGCGGATCAGCTCAAACAGGCGCTGGAGCACCAAAAGAAGAATGGTGGACGCCTGGGAACCACCTTGATGAAAATGGGTTTCGTCAAAGACGACGAAATCACACAAGTCCTTTCCCGCCAATATGGTGTCCCCTCCATCAATCTGAAATATTACGAAGTAGATTCTTCCGTAATCAAATTGATTCCCCAGGAAACCGCGGTGCGCTATCAAGTGGTGCCACTGTCGCGCGTTGGAGCCACCCTGACGATTGCGATGACCGATCCAACCAATGTTTTCGCCATGGACGACATCAAGTTCATGACCGGGTTCACTGTGGAGCCGGTGGTGGCGTCGGAAACCGACATCAATGAAGCGATCCACAAGTTTTATGGCGATGTCTCCAGTGTGGATGAGCTCAGCAAGGTGATGAAGGATTTGACGGCGGAAGAGGCCGCGGATCTTGAAATCGCGAGTGAAGAAGAAGAGCTGGACGCGGCGTCGTTGGAACGCGCCGCGGAAGAAGCGCCGATCATCAAGCTGGTGAACTTGATCTTGACGGACGCCGTGAAGCGGGGTGCGAGCGACATTCACGTTGAGCCCTATGAAAAAGAGCTTCGGGTACGGCTGCGCATTGACGGGATTCTGCAAAACGTAATGTCACCTCCGCTCAAGCTGAAGGACGCCATCACCAGCCGCATCAAGATTATGTCCAAGCTGGACATCAGCGAAAAGCGTCTGCCGCAAGACGGCCGCATCATGCTCAAGTACATGCGGGACGGGAAAAAGAAAGACCTCGACTTCCGTGTTTCCACCGTCCCGACCATTCACGGCGAAAAAATAGTTCTCCGGTTGCTCGATAAAGAGAATCTGCGCCTGGACATGACCAAACTGGGTTTTGAGCAGAAATCGCTAACCATGTTTGAGCGCCAGATCCTGAAGCCCTACGGGATGGTGCTGGTCACCGGCCCCACGGGTTCCGGAAAAACGAACACGCTCTATTCCTCCATCGCGCGGCTAAACACGGTGGAAACAAACATCATGACCGCCGAGGACCCGGTCGAATTCCAGCTCTCCGGCGTCAACCAGGTTCAGATGAAGGATCAGATCGGACTCAACTTTGCCACAGCACTGCGCGCTTTCTTGCGGCAAGACCCGAACATCATTCTGGTCGGTGAAATCCGCGACTTTGAAACAGCTGAAATCGCCGTGAAGGCCGCGCTCACGGGCCACCTTGTGCTTTCCACGCTCCACACCAACGACGCGCCATCCACGATCAGCCGGTTGATGAACATGGGTATCGAACCTTTCTTGGTGGCGACCTCGGTCAATCTAATTTGCGCTCAGCGCCTGGTGAGGCGGGTCTGCGTCGGGTGCAAGGAAGAACTGGAAGTGCCCGAGCAGGTTCTGCTGGATGGCGGCTACAGCCCGGAAGAAACCAAAACCACGAAGATCTACCACGGGAAGGGCTGCCAGGTTTGCAACAACACTGGATATAAAGGCCGCGTGGGTCTTTACGAAGTTATGGAAATCAATGACGAACTCCGCGAGCTCATTTTGGTGGGTGCTTCGGCGATTGAATTAAAGAAAAAGGCTTTGGACCAGGGAATGATCACGCTGCGGCGCAGCGGACTCACAAAAGTCGCGCTGGGGCAAACCACGCTCGAAGAAGTGATACGCGAAACCGTTCTGTAGAGGGAAGGCAAAAATGGCCGGGATAACACTCAGTGAACTGCTGCAGAAAATGATCGAGTTGGGAGGGAGCGACCTGCATTTGACCACCAACAGCGCTCCGAGGGTGCGCGTGCACGGGCGGTTAAAGCCTCTCGATATGGCGCCGCTAACCGCCGCCGACACCAAATCGCTGGCTTACAGCGTTCTTACCGACGCACAGAAGCACCGATTCGAGGAAAACCTTGAGCTGGACTTCTCCTTCGGGTTGAAAAATCTGGCGCGTTTCCGCGGAAACGTGTTCAACCAGCGCGGCGCCGTTGCCGCGGTGTTCCGAACCATCCCCTGGGAGATCAAGGGATTTGACGCGCTTGGTCTGGCGCCCGTGGTGAAAGCGCTTTGCGAAAAGCCGCGCGGATTGGTGCTGGTGACCGGCCCCACGGGTTCGGGCAAATCCACCACTCTTGCGGCCATGCTCGACAAGATCAACGCTGAGCGCGAAGAGCACATGATCACCATCGAGGACCCCATTGAGTTCCTCCACAACCACAAGAAGTGCCTGGTGAATCAGCGCGAAATCCATTCCGACACGCATTCCTTTGCCGCTTCCTTGCGCGCCGCATTGCGCGAAGATCCGGACGTCGTGCTCATCGGAGAAATGCGCGACTTGGAGACCATCGAGTCCGCCCTGCGAATCGCCGAGACCGGACACTTGACCTTCGCGACGTTGCACACCAACTCGGCTCTTTCCACCATCAACCGTATCGTGGATGTTTTTCCCGCCCACCAGCAGCCCCAAATCCGCGCTCAGCTTTCCATGGTGCTGGAAGGCATCTTGTGCCAAGCGCTGCTCCCAAGAGCCGACGGGCGAGGCCGCGTAATGATCATGGAAATCCTCATCCCGAACGCGGCCATTCGCAACCTGGTCCGTGAGGACAAGATCCATCAGATCTATTCGGCCATGCAGACGGGAACCGGGCAAACGGGAATGCAAACATTCAATCAGGGCCTCGCAAATGCCTATTTCAACAAACTAATTACTTTGGAGACAGCTCTTTCGCGTTCATCCAATGCCGACGAGCTGCAGGACATGATTAACCGTGGAGTCACCGGCGCGCCTTCCACAACAGTGGGGTCGCGACGGTAATGGATTCCAACACAGCTATTGATCTCAATTGAACGGATTCAAACCAGGAGGGTAGCGGTATGCCGGTATTTACTTATCAAGGGAAGAATCGGGCTGGCGCCAAGGTCAGCGGCGAACAATCGGCCGCCAATAAGGCCGAACTTGCCGCGTTGCTCAGGCGCCAACAGATCAACGTCACCAGGATGTCCGAAAAGGGCAAGGAATTCTCAATGCCCAGCTTCGGCAGCGGCGTGAAGGAGGAGGAACTGGCCATTTTCACACGGCAGTTCTCCGTCATGATTGACGCGGGGTTGCCGCTCGTGCAGTGTCTGGAAATTTTGGGCGGCCAGCAAGAAAACAAGACCTTCCAGAAAGTCCTCACCGGCACGCGCGCATCGGTCGAAGGCGGTTCCACGCTTTCGGCAGCCATGCGTCAATATGACAAGGTCTTCGACCCGCTCTACGTAAACATGGTGGAGGCAGGCGAGACCGGCGGTATCCTGGACACGATTCTGCAGCGCCTTTCCATTTACATTGAAAAGAACGTCAAGCTGAAGCGCGCCGTGAAGTCGGCCATGATTTACCCGGTCGTGGTGCTCTTTGTCGCCGGGTCCGTTATCACTTTGCTGCTTTGGCAGGTGGTCCCCATCTTTGCCACGTTGTTCGTAAGCTTGGACGTGGCTCTCCCGCTTCCCACTCGCATCGTCATTGGGCTCAGCCATTTTGTGGGCAGCATCTTCGGTTTCCTGGCCTTGATTGCCTTCGTTGCATCCATCTTTGGGGTGCTGGCGTGGTATCGCACGGAAAAAGGCCGATTCATTCTGGATTCGATCCTATTGAAACTTCCCTTGATTGGAATTCTGTTGCGCAAAATTGCGGTGGCCCGTTTTACGCGAACTCTGGGAACGTTGATCTCCAGCGGCGTGCCGATTCTGGAGGGTCTGGAAATCACCGCGCGCTCTTCAGGAAACGCCATCGTGGAACGATCACTGATGCAAACGCGTAAGGCGCTCGAAGCCGGAAGGACACTGGCTGATCCACTCAAAGAATCCAACGTCTTCCCCGGCATGGTCACTCAGATGATTGCCGTTGGCGAACAGACTGGCGCCATGGACGCGATGTTGCAGAAGATTGCGGACTTCTACGAAGACGAAGTGGACTCAGCGGTGAAGGACTTACTGACGGCCATGGAGCCGTTGATGATCGTCGTCCTCGGCCTGGTCGTGGGAGGAATCGTCATCTCCATGTATTTGCCGCTGTTCGTTTTGATCGGCAAACTTTCGCAACACTAAATCGGACAGAACACAGGCCCCCCGTGAATGGGGAGAAACTTGATTTGTGAAACCGCGGCTGTCAACGGAGTGGAGTGACAGCCGCGGTTTCATTTGCAAAACACGCCGCGCCGGCGGCACGGGCAGGGAGGTGGCTCCAGTCGCGAATCAGTACATCCCACCCGCTTGACCCTTTTTTGCGCCGGGCCGCACAATGAATTGCAGATGCCCCCTTCTATGGGTTGGTCACAAAATACACCCGACTGGCTGAGCTGGCTGAGCCGGGTGCGGTTCTTGGTTATCACCTGCTTGCTCGCCATTTCGCTTTTCTTATGGGATACCGGTCTGCTCAAGCTGAACGCCAAGGCATTTGGCACTCTGGTCATGCTGTGGTACACGCTCAGCTTTTTCTACGCCATCCTTGCCAAATGGGCGCCCTTTGCACGTTGGCAGGCACCATTGGAAATGGTTTGCGACCTGCTGATGATCACAAGCCTGGTGTATATAACAGGCTCGAATGAAAGCCACTTCATCTCTCTCTATCTTTTGGCCATCATCGTGGCGAGCATTCTCTTCTCCCGGCGCGGTCCGTTTCTAACGGCCGGCTTCAGCTTCATCCTGCTGGCCGGCATGGTGGAATTGACCTATTACGGCAAGCTGCCACCCACTGCGGCCAATGCGCCAAGCTCTCATCAGTTGCAAACATGGATTTTCAGCAACCTGCTGGCCTTCATGGCTGTGGCGTATTTATCGAGTCTGTTGGCACAGACTCTGCGGCGCAAAGGCATCGAACTCGAACAAAAAAGCGGTGAATTGAGAGATCTGCAGGCATTCAACGAAAACATTATCCATTCCATGCGAGGAGGGTTACTTACCACCGATCTCAAGGGCCGCATCTTGCTGCTCAACCGCACGGGAGAGGAAATAACCGGTTTCAAATTTGCCGACGTTCATGGCCAGGTTCTTCTGACATTGTGGCCGGCCTTTTGGATGCCTGGCGAGGGACAGGCAGACGTGAGCCAGATCCCGCGCACGGAAATTGAATTCACCACCGCGGATGGGAAATTGCGCGTTCTGGGCATTTCAGTTTCCGAGCTCAAAGCAAGTGATCAGCGGGCCAGCGGTTACGTTTTCAACTTTCAGGACCTCACGGAGCTGCGGCGTTTGCAACAGGAAGTGGACACCAAGGATCGAATGGCCGCGCTCGGCCGGCTTTCCTCGGCGATCGCCCATGAGATTCGCCAGCCTCTGACCGCCATTGCCGGCGCTGTAAAGGAACTCGCTCGTCTTGTCCCGCTTGAGGAAGATGAGAAGCATCTTGTGGGCATCGTGAGCCGCGAATCCGAGCGTCTAAATCAGATCATCACCGAATTCTTGACTTATTCTCGCGAGAAAACATACGAGTTCACGCGGGCCGACATCGCCGCGCTCCTCGACGAAACCCTCACCCTTTTGGAGCGCCATCCCGCCATGGATGGTAAATTTCGGATCGAAAAGAGCTTCGCGGCCCGTCCTGTTTTGGTCCGCGTGGACGCCAACCGCATCAAGCAAGTCTTCTGGAATTTCTGTGACAACGCGCTTCGCGCCATGCCGGGTGGCGGCACATTGTCCGTCCGTCTGGAGCTTGGCGGCACTTACGTTCGCATCCGCTTCCGAGATACCGGTATGGGTCTGAGCGACACCCAGCGGGCAAAGATTTTCGAGCCCCTGCAATCCGGCTTCGTGGGGGGGACAGGTCTCGGCTTGGCAATTGTCTATCAAATTGTGCAGGCGCATAGCGGGCACATCGTCGTATCCTCAGAGAAGCACAGGGGCGCGGAGTTCATGGTGGAATTACCACGAGTCGTCTGATGACTCCGCGGACGAATATCGCGTTTCAAATGTCGGTGCCTCAGGGAAAACGTCTATGACTCACATTTTGGTGGTGGACGACGAGCGCTCCATTTGCGAGCTGTTGGAGATTACCTTTCGCAAGGAGGGGCACCGCGTTGAGGTAGCGAATAGCGTTGATACCGCCCGCCGCAAGATTGATTCGCAGATCTTCGATGTCATCATCTCAGACATTCGCATGCCGGGCGCCTCAGGCGTTGACCTGTTGAAAATCACCAAGGAAGTCTCACCTTCAACAGTGTTCATACTGATTACCGGCGTACCTACGGTTGAGACCGCAATTGCCGCGCTGAACGCAGGGGCAGACCGCTACGTTATCAAGGACCATGACCTGGTGGACCAGCTACGTCGCACCGTACAGCAGGTGGACGAAAACCTGAAACTAAAGAAGGAAGCAGGATATCTGCGCCGCGAGTTGCGGCGGCTTACGGGCCAGGACAATATCATCGGGCACAGTGCGAAGTTGCGCGCGATTTTCGACCTCATCCAAACCGTGGGGCCACAATCGAGCCGTGTTTTGATTACGGGAGAAAGCGGTACCGGGAAGGAACTCGTTGCCCGCGCCATCCACGACTACAGCCCGCGCGCGCAAAAGCCATTTATCACCATAAACTGTGGGGCTTTCCCGGAAACTCTCCTCGAGTCGGAATTGTTTGGATACGTCCGCGGCGCATTTACGGGAGCAAACGACAATCGCCAGGGACTGTTTGCGGCTGCGCACGGCGGAACGTTATTCCTGGATGAAATCGGAAACATGCCGCTCAGCATGCAGGTGAAACTGTACCGGGTGCTGCAAGAGGGCAAGGTGCGTCCCGTGGGGAGCACGGAAGAAACGGAAGTTGATGTCCGAGTCATTGCGGCCACCAACAAGAATCTTGAAAAGGAGATTGCCGAAGGGCGTTTCCGTGACGATCTTTTTTATCGTTTGAGCGTTATTCCCATGCACTTGCCGCCGCTCCGAGAACGCCGCGAAGACATTCCCTTGCTCGTGCGCGCGTTTTTCGAGAGATTTCGCAAGTCCATGGAGAAAGCGGTCGAAGGCGTCGAGCCTGAAGCTCTTCGATTGCTGGAGGCTTATGACTGGCCCGGAAATGTCCGCGAGCTCGAGAACACAATAGAGCGATGCGTTGCCCTGGAAACAGGTCCCAGAGTGAGCGTCAGCGTTTTGCCGGAGAAAATTGTGAGTCCGGCTTTAACGGCCTCCGCCAAGACCAGCTCAGATGGCCAACCGATAATTCCGGAAGAAGGCATCAGCCTGGAATTGCAAATCCAGGAAATAGAGAAGAGATTCCTGATGGAAGCGTTACGGCTGTCTGATGGAGTGGGAACGAGAGCCGCTGAACTTCTGAAGATGACCTACCGATCTTTCCGGCATTACTCCAAGAAATATAATCTGTGATAATCAGAGGAAATTGAAATTAAATGCTGGCGGCGCCTTCCGCAGGTGAAAGGGAATCGATCTGCGGGCGTCGCGCTGTGCTCCGTCGGCGGGCCAACACTCGCGCCGGGTAGGTGACAGCGAGGGCCGTGAGGACGACCATCGCCGGATCAATCGGGTGCCTATATCGGATCGACGAATGGGTGATGTAATAGACGATGGGGAAGACCATGGGGTACATCGCGATTGGGAAAGTAAGAATATTTTTCTCACGCGACAGCACCAGAATTCCGAGTAGCCCGAGCAGAGATACAAGGATGTTTGAGACCAGGTAGTACTTAAAGTACAGCGACATCAGCTTCCAAAAATCCTGAATCGGATCCCAGGTTCCTGTCCAGTTGTCTATAAATCTCCGCCAGAAGAACCTCATCTCATCCACAGGATGGCTGGCCATGAATTGGAGGGCTTCTTGTTCCTTCGCTTGCATATAAGCAATTTCGCCCATGCTGAGATACTGTTCGCGCTCAGGTTCGTAGTCATTTGGATGCAGGAAACCGGCCCAGGTGTCCGGTACCTGGTCGTTGTTCCCCAGCCATAATTCGAGGCCGAAGTTTGAACGGAAGACAATTACGCGGTGGAACACAACGTAATTCCGCACCGTCCACGGAATGCACACCACCGCCATTAACAACGCGGCGACTGCAGGAAGCTGCAACCACTTCCGCCCTTGTTTGCGCAGATCCCATACCAGCCAGATAAACACGAATGGCGTCATGGAGAAAATTGCCGCGTTGACCATAAGCCCGGCGCCCCATAGCAAGCCATACCCGACCCAGTCGCGCGTGCGTTTGGAGTCTCGGATGTTCAGTGTCGCCCACAAAATCAGCGCGGCCATCAATGCTGAAAGAGATGTATCCCACACCCACTCAATCGGGATCACGATGCCATTCGGGAAAATCACCCAGATCCATCCCGCCACGGCGGCGACGGTCAATCCTCCCAATTTCTTCCCGATGAAATAGATGGGTATGCAAGTCAAGGCAGAAACCAAGAGGTTAAATGTTGTAATAACCAAGAGAGACGTATAGCTGAACACTCCAAAGACCTTGAATACGCCAGCGAGCAAATAAGGAAATACAGGTGTGAGCCAGACCGTAGGCCCTGATTCCACACAAAGCGGGGAACTGAATCCTTTTCCAAGCGCGATGGATTGAGCGATTCGGCCAGTCTCATAACCGAACGGCACTGCGGTGATCGGGAGTCTCAACTGAATTTGGCCGGACCAGAAAATCGCCATTCGCAAGATAAATGCGACGACGATGATTACCGACAGTGAAGTGCAGATTTGCTTCAGAAGCTTCATCGGTTTCCTGGTTTATCGTGGTTAAAGCGTAATTTCGTGTCTGCTTATCTTATCGGGTGAAAGCAGGTACTGACAACCGTCCGGCCCATTCTTTATGGCTCAGTTTGCTCATTTGATTACATAGCCCAGTTCATCAGAATTCGCGACTGATGGTTGGAGGTGTGAGGAGTGTTACATTTTGGAATGGGCGAGAGCGTCGGTGCCGGACATTGTGATTCCTGTCACTCAACAGCCATTTTTCGTCAGTGAAAAACGACAAATACTGTCAAGATTACGGCGCCATCGAGTCCTGGATATACGTCCCCGTTTCTTACATCCCGGATATGTCCGCCTAAGATATTGAACTATAAGGTGTTACGGCTGTATTTCGCATGAGTAAACACCCCGCTTCTATTTGGAATCAATCCTGCGTTTATCTAAGGCGAACCCGGTAGGGTTACCTATCCCCCAGAGGAGAGAACAGAATGCGTAAGACACAGAAGGGCTTCTCACTTATCGAACTCTTAATCGTGGTTGCGATCATCCTAATCATCGCGGCAATCGCAATTCCGAACTTGCTCCGCGCGCGTATTTCGGCCAACGAAGCGTCCGCGGTCAGCTCGCTCCGTACCATCAACACCGCTTGCATAACTTACAATTCAACCTTTGGTGCATATCCTGCAGGTCTCACTAACCTCGGCCCAGTTGGTGCGGGGAACACTCCTACCAGTACTTCGGCTGATTTGCTTGACCAGGTGCTGGGATCCGCTGCGGCGGCAACCACGGGAAAGAGCGGCTATCTCTTTACGTTTGCCACGGCGAACAATAATGCGACCTACACTGACAACGCAGATGCAATTGCTGAAAACCAGACGGGCGTCCGCCACTTTTTCACGGATCAGTCCGGCGTGATTCGCGCCAACTCAACCGCAACGGCCACCGTTACCGACTCCCCCATTTAAGACTTTACCCCCCCGACGCGACAGAAAGGGCGGAGGCCACTGGCCCCCGCCCTTTTTATTTGTTTGGGATCTTCCTATCACGCCCTGACGCCAAGTTTCCGGCCTTAATTACTCTCGCACCCCTCCCGGATTACACCTCTTCTCCAGGCATTTGCATGGCATAAAACAGCATCCTGAAACGACAGAATGTGTCACTCGCAGAGGATGCGCCCTGAAGATGGACAAGAATCACTAAGGTGCATATGCGAGCATGGCCCCCTAGAGTGTTGATTCGATGCGTTGATTCGGACAATCCGGAGTTATTCATGGCGCAGGCGGCCATTGGGGCACCACGTGCCCCTATATGTATGGACTTGCCCCCCCTCCTTCCCCAGAAAAGTCCCGGTCGGATCAAACGAAATCCACAGGAGAATACAGAATGCGTAATAAACAGAAGGGTTTCTCTCTAATCGAACTGCTCATCGTTGTGGCGATCATTCTGATTATTGCCGCTATCGCGATCCCTAACTTGCTTCGTGCAAGGATTGCGGCTAACGAAGCTTCATCGGTAAGTTCACTTCGTACAATGAACACAGCTTGCATCACTTACAATTCAACCTACGGTGCATACCCTGCAGCTCTCGCTAACCTCGGCCCAGTCGGAGCGGGGAACACACCTACCAGTACTTCTTCTGATTTGCTTGACCAGGTGCTTGGATCCGCGACTGCCGGAACGACCGGAAAGAGCGGCTACTTATTCACCTATACTTCGGCTTCGCCTAACGCGATTTACACAGTCAACGCCAATGCAATTTCAGAGAACCAGACGGGTGTCCGCCATTTCTTCACAGATCAATCCGGTGTGATCCGTCAGAACTCAGCAGCGACGGCGTCGGTAACCGATTCACCTCTGTAAGATTAACTTCCCAACCGAATAACACAAGCGGCGGAGGCAACTGGTCTCCGCCCCTTTTTATTTTGTCGGGCCGCTTGGCTTCGACGCTGTTCCCAGATTGGCATAAACCTCGCTCAAGAGGCGCATCTGCAGGGGCGAGCTCGGGAAGAATTCGCGCATTCCAATCCAAATTTCTCTGACCAATCTTGTCAGGATCGATTCTGGATCAATTAGCGGCGCGACACTGGCGGCCGACAATTTTCGGCCACTTTTCGGCTTTGGAGATGACGAAAACCGTCAACAATCCACAGCAAACTATTCCGAATCCGGACCTGAATTGGCAAGCGCCTCAAATCCGTTACGTAACCCATTGATTTACGACGGCTTATCCCTAGTGTGTCCATAAAGTAAGCATGCGCGTACCCGATGGACTCCTATTTGCACTTCTTAGGCACAGAACCGAGCCCCGGTCGGTCAAAACCAGACAGTCTCATAGGAGAGAACAGAATGCGTAGGACACAGAAGGGTTTCTCCCTCATCGAACTCTTGATCGTAGTGGCAATTATTTTGATTATTGCCGCTATTGCTATTCCGAATTTGCTCCGCGCACGTATTTCGGCCAACGAAGCGTCCGCGGTCAGCTCGCTCCGTACCATCAACACCGCTTGCATTACGTACAACTCGACCTACGGCACCTATCCCCCGGCTCTCGCTAACCTAGGTCCAGTCGGCGCCGGCAACACTCCGACAAGCACCTCCTCTGACTTACTCGACCAGGTGCTGGGATCTGCTGCTGCGGCAACCACGGGAAAGAGCGGCTATCTCTTTACGTTTGCCACCGCGAACAACAACAACACGTACACGGACAAGGCAGATGCGATTGCCGAGAACCAGACGGGCGTCCGCCACTTTTTCACGGATCAGTCCGGCGTGATTCGCGCCAACTCTTCCGCAACGGCTGCCGTTACGGACTCCCCCATTTAAGACTTTACCCCCCCGACGCGACAAAAAGGGCGGAGGCCACTGGCCTCCGCCCTTTTTATTTGTGACCGACGATTGTTCCGTCTGCGGGATGATACCTCTGGAATCATTCGTAGTGCCGAACGATCACGCGCCGGTGGAAGTTAGAGCAGATTCAGATCTCTATTTCTTGCCGATTCCTTCAATGATTGCTTTAGCTTGCTTCTCCAGAGGATCGTTTCCGATATCGGTTGCCTCGCCCAGATTGAATTCCTTCAAAGCTTGCGCATCGCGGCCGCTCTGGGCATAAATCAGCACCAGCTCGTAGTGACCATGGTGGTCATACTCATCAAGTTGCACCGCGCGACGGAAGTATTGCTCGGCCAAGGAGGTTTGACCGCGCTCGAGCGCAATGTCTCCAAGTCCATCAAATGCGTCGGAATTGGGCAGAACTTCGACGGAGATCAGAAACCGCTGATTCGCCAGTTCGATTCTATTTGTGTCCAGATAGAACTGCGCGAAGCGATCCTGCACGTCCCAATCCAGGGGCGAGCTTGCGACCGCCGCCTGGAATTCGGCCTCCGCTTCTTCATTTCGTCCCAGCCCCGCAAGCGCCTGCGCAAGGTTCATGCGCGCATCCGTGAATTGAGGGCTGATCTTCACCGCCCGCTGCAACAAGGGAATGGCCTCCGCGTAGCGCTTATGAACGCGCGCCTCCATTCCCAAATCGTCCAAGGGCCAAACATTGTTTGGATCTTCGCTCACAGCCAATTTCCAACATCTTATGGCAGCCGTTTCGTCTCGTTTCGCCCAGTAAGCAAATCCGAGGTCTGAATTCAAACTCGAATTGTCCGGATACTGCTTGACGGCGGCAGAGAACAGAGTCAGGTCGTCAAACCAGTCGCGATTACGCGTGACGATGCGAACCACCGAAAGGCTGGCGATTACCAGCATGACCACTGAAATCGCCGCCCGCACCCACAATCGCTGGCGCACAGCCCCGGCGTACCACAGTGCCAAAACGCCGGCCGCGACGAGCCAGCAGAATCCCATCGAGGGGACATACAGGTAGCGCTCGGCGAAAACATTCGCCGGCATCCATCGCGCATTCAACACCGGAGCCAACGTCCCGGTCATCAACAGAATCGCGAGAATGAGCATCCTTTGGCGCTTCCAAAGGACCGCACAAAGGAGAGCGAGGCCCAGCAGCCATGCCACTCCGGCAATAAACGCAGGATTCAGCGGGCTCGTCGTCGGAACAAATAAGTAGTAGATGTTCAGGCGCACAGGCCAAATCAATTTGTTCATGTAATCGCCAAACAGCGAAACGCTGGTGAGCAGAGTGGAGGTCCACGAGAGCCTCGGGCGTTGCAACCTGGGGACCATGCCGCCGATGAGTAGCACGCGCGCGCTCAAGTAGACACATGCAACAATCCAGAGGTTCGCGTATCTCCCGACTTTTTGCTTCCAGTTTGTTCCCTGGCGATCCTCTCGCAGGAAATGTTCATAAACGGTGAAGATCACGGGAAGCGCAATGGCGGGTTCTTTCGAGAGTAGAGCAAGCATGAAAGAAATGCTCAGAGCTATAGGAGTCCACCACTTGCGCCGCAGCGGCTCCCCATAATCCAGGTAGAACCAAATCGCGCAAAGAAGAAACACTCCCAACTGCAAATCAGGCACAGCCGCCACCCAGGAAACAGGCTCCGAATGCACAGGGTGAAGCGCGAAAAGCACCGCGGAAAGAAAAGCCATCCTCTCGGATCCAAACAATCTCCGAGTGACGGCGAACAGCAGCAAAACCGTGGCTGTATTCAGCAACACATTTCCGAGATGGAAAACGTAGGCGAGCGGCCCGTAGGCCTGGTACAGGAACAGGTATTGCAACGACATCAAGGGCCGGTAGTAATTGGTGGCCACCTTCGCGTATTTGAACGACCACACCGGCGTAACCAGGATCTGCTTCCAGTAATGAAAACTGCGCAAGTAGGGATTGGAGACAACCTGGTAGTTATCGTCATAAACAAAAGTGAATGCGAGTGTATTCAGGTAGGGGAGAACGCCGGCAAGGATAAGCAATCCGTAAAGAATCGCATCGCGCGATTTGCGCGGATGCTCCTTGTCGCCGCCTGATTTATCCACGGATTTAATTCTACTCATGACCAGAGGATGGCGCCGTTCATTGTTCGGCGGGAGTGTGCAAGTAGGAATGGCGCTGCCCCAGTCGCCGAAATATTTCCACTGGATTCAGAAGCCGGTTCCTGCTATCCTAAGTCGGGAAGTACCATGCTGAGCCGGGCCGGGGGGCTGAGGGGCCCGCCCACGACTTGCAGGATTCTGCTCCCGGGAGGTAGGCATGAAGCATCGCGAACGCGGGTTTTCTCTCCTCGAACTTCTGATTGTAGTGGCGATTATTGTAATCATCACCACAGTCGCCGTCCCAAACTTAATTCATTCACGCAGTGCCACCAATGAAACTTCGGCCCTGAAATCTCTTCAAGTTTTGAACACTGCTTGCGTGCAGTATTACATGACCTATGGCACCTACCCTCACAACCAGTCGGATTTAGGGCCGCCGTCAAATGGCACAATGTCCAAGCTCGCTGCCGACATGGCGCCTCCGGACCTTGCTCCTCCGGGCGCTGCGGTTCCCACTAAGGCCGGGTATACATTCCGCTACGTCGCGGGTCAGGCAGACGTGAACGGAAATATCCATACCTACAGCATCTTGGCCGACCCGTTGCAGTACAAGGAAACGGGTGTCCGGCGCTTCTTCTGCGACCAAACTACTGTTGTTCGAGCCACTTCGGATGGTTCTCCCGCAACCGCGGCGAGTCCCTTGGTTCAATAATTCATCTATGGCGCCCCGATTAATCAAGGCGCGCCTGTCACCTTGTCTGATAATCTGACTGTATGCGCATCCGCTTGCTCACACGGAGCCTGATTGTCTTTGGCTTTTTGGCGGTGGGCGTGAATACCACCTGCCTTGCAACTGACTCCGTCCAGGAAATTGTCCACGCAGTTGAAGGGCGTTATCACTCCTCTCGCTCATTAAAGGCTGTTTTCCTTGAGCGCTATACCGAGGGGCGCCAGACTGTCCGCGTCGAATCCGGCATTGTTTATTTCTCCCATCCGGGCCGCATGAGGTGGGAGTATGAGTCCCCGGAAGAGAAGCTTTTCCTGACCGATGGAAAGACGGTCTGGTTTTACGTACCATCCGATCACACCGTCACCCGCGCCCCAATGAAAGAGAGTGACGATTGGCGCACTCCACTGGCCTTATTGACCGGAAAGAGCAACCTATCCAGGGTTTGCAAGCGAATCGAGCTGGAAGACAAGCCCCCGGACACGCCCGGAAACGTCACTCTCAGGTGCTGGCCCACAGGCGCCAAAACAGGCACTTCCACCAACAATGCAACCCAATCTTTGATGAACGCCAATCAGGCCCCTTCACTTGACCAGACCGCCGAAATACAGGAAATTTTGCTGCAAGTTGATCCCAAAGAGGGTTGGCTGACCAGTGTCCGAATCCGCCAGTCGGGCGGAGTGGAGATTGAATACCGCTTTGGCAAGTGGGAATCCAACGTTGAGCTCCCAGAGGCCATGTTCCATTTTTCGGCTCCCAAAGGCGTTGCCATTGTCGAAGAAGGCGCTTCCGGCCACCTCCCGCAGTGAACCAACTACAGACCCGTGTAGTCTTAATACAGGGCGGCAAACCCCTCAGCTTTGTTCCGCCCCTTGTTGATGTGCGCATTCGGTGCATTACCCACGGGGTCGCGCTTTTGGCCCCCTTCTAATTGAGGTAAACTGGCCACGTGGCGGACTTTCTTTGCAAAGTTGCTGACGCATCCGGACGAGTGTATTCACAGGTAGAGGCCGCGCAAACCCTGGCCGAAGCGCGCCAAAAACTTGTAGACCGCGGTCTGTTCGTCTATTCCGTTCGACCGCAGGGTGGCTTCGTTGGAGCAATGCTCCAGCGCAAGCGGAAGCGCGCCGTCGGCGGTACTGACTTTCTGGTCTTCAATCAGCAATTCAATACGCTGATTCGCGCCGGCCTTCCCATTTTGAAGTCGCTCGATTTACTCTCCGAACGGGTGGCTGCCCCTCGATTGCGTCCCTTGCTTGCAGAAGTCCGTCAGAGAGTCCGCGAAGGCGCGTTGCTTTCCGAAGCATTGGAAGCCCAGGGAAGTTTTCCTAAGATTTACACGACGTCGGTTCTGGCGGGGGAGAAGAGCGGTAACCTGTCCGGCGTGCTGGATTACTATATCTCCTACCAGCGCGTCACGACCGGGCTCCAAAAGAAGTTGATGACCGCTCTGATCTATCCGGCAATCCTGGTTTTCGCCGCCGTTTCAATCGTCACCTACATTGTCACCTACGTAATCCCGCAGTTTGCCCGCCTCTACGCGGACATGGACATAAAGCTGCCGCTGGTCACGCGCATCCTGGTGACGATCACCGTCAACTACCGCCCCTTCATCTTGCTGGGCGTCGGTTTGCTTGCGGCGGCCATAATCGGAATTTACTTTTGGTCGCGTACTGAGGCAGGTGGATTGGCCCTCGACCGCATCAAGCTCAAGCTTCCGGTGCTCGGCGAGACCTGGATAAAATTCCAGGTGGCCCAATTCGTTCGCACCCTGGCCACGCTGCTGACCGGCGGCACTCCTCTGGTGCAGGCGCTGGAAACCTCTGCGGATTCCATCACCAGCCGTCTGGTGGGCGACGCTGTCCACTATGCCACGAAGCAGGTCAGGGAAGGCCAATCTCTCAATGCAGGCATGCAGGCCACCGGGATTATGCCGGAACTGGCGCTGGAGATGATCGAGGTGGGTGAGGCCAGCGGCTCATTGCCGGCCATGCTGACCAGCGTTGCCGAGTTTTACGAGGAAGAAGTGAATTTGCGTCTGACAACACTCATTGCTTTTGTGGAGCCGGCGATCCTGATCTTTATGGCCGGCATGGTACTGTTTATTTTGTTGGCGCTCTATCTGCCGATCTTCAGTTTTTCGCTGGGCACGAATCCCGGAGCATAACGAACCATGAACCAGGCAAATCCCATCGCAGGCGCTCCAATCATCGTCAACGATCAGGGCGAAAAAGATCACACCCACGTACTGGCGGAACGGTACCGTTGTCCGTTCGTAGATTTGCGCGAGCAGAGGATTGATCCGGAATTATTCCGGAGCATTCCCGCGGATTTGATGTTCCGGTTCAATTTCGTTCCAATCGAATCGCGCGATAATGCTCTGGTGATTGCCGTGGCAGACCCTGCCCAGGTCTTACTCAGTGACGAGTTAAGCCTTCTCATCGGCAAGAAACTCATTCTCAATGTAGCCACACCTACGCAGATCAGCGACCTGCTGAAACGGACCGAGCAGTCGCAGCGCGTGCTGGAACAGGCCACCGAAGCTTTCACCTTGCAGGTGGTCGAGGAAGATGAGGACAGCGAAGAAAGCATTTCCGCCGGCAAGTTAACCGGAGATTCCGCTGTCAGCCCGGTGGTCCGCCTGGTGGACACCATCATCTTCACTGCGCTGGAGCGCCGAGCGAGTGACATCCACATCGAAGCGCGGGATGTCGAAGTTGTGGTGAAGTACCGGATTGACGGCGTGCTGCAATACGCCATGACTCCCATCGCCAAGGATTGGCACTCCACCATCCTCTCGCGAATCAAAGTAATGAGCGACCTCGACATCGCCGAGCGACGCGTCCCTCAGGACGGCCGCTTCCGCGTCCGCTACAAGAGCCGCTCGGTGGACTTCCGCGTTTCCATCATGCCCAGCATTCACGGTGAAGACGCCGTACTCCGCGTGCTCGATAAAGAGACGCTCTCCGAAAAATTCCACAATCTGACGCTCGATGTTGTGGGCTTCGATCAGGAAGACCTTCGTAAACTTCGCCGCTACATTCGTGAGCCATACGGCATGGTTCTGGTCACCGGGCCAACCGGGTCCGGCAAAACCACCACGCTTTATGCTGCCATTAATGAAATTAAGACGGACGAAGATAAGATCATTACCATCGAAGACCCGGTGGAATACCAGGTTCGCGGCATCACGCAGATTCCCGTTAACGAAAAAAAGGGTCTGACCTTCGCGCGCGGTCTTCGGTCCATTCTTCGCCACGATCCGGACAAGATCATGGTCGGCGAAATTCGCGATGAGGAGACTGCCCAGATCGCCATCCAGTCCGCCTTGACGGGCCACCTGGTGTTCACCACCGTCCATGCCAACAACGTCACCGACGTGATTGGCCGGTTCATCAATATGGGCGTGGAGCCATACAACTTCGTATCCGCGCTGAACTGCATCCTGGCGCAACGTCTGGTCCGCGTTATTTGCGAGCACTGCAAGAAAATGGCCCGGCTCACGATGGATGAAATGAAAGCCAGCGCCCTGGACCCCGCTATTTGGGGGCAAGTCCCTCTCGCCCACGGTACAGGCTGCCTGGAATGCGCGGGAACTGGGTATCACGGCCGCGCGGCTATCTCTGAACTTCTGGACTTGACGGATCAGATTCGCGAGATGATCATCAACCGGCGGCCCACATCTGAAATTAAGCGCGTAGCCAAAGACTCGGGGATGAGTTTCTTGCGCGAAGCCGGATTGGCAAAGGTGCGGGCGGGTATCACTACATTGCGCGAAATCAACAAGGTGACCTTCATTGAGTGATGCGTCCTTAAATCGGCAGGGGATCTACCGGAGTGCGTTCGTCCGCCGCATTGCGCGTGCTCTTGACGCCATGCCGCATCCGCTGGTGGCCTGTGAGATTTCGAGCAGCTACGTCGCCGCCGCGCATTGGAGGCGCGGCACATTCGGTCTGGACGATTCCGCCGTTGTGGCCCTGCCTTTGGGCGCGCTCAAGCCTTCCGCCGTGGAGTCGAATCTTGCGGATGCAGGTGTGGTCCGCGAGGCGGTTAAGGCCGTCCTGCACGATGTCGGTGCGCGCAATGCGCCCGTCGCTCTTTTGGTGCCGGATGCGGTCATCCGCGTTTTCGTTCTGCACTTCGACATGTTCCCGCGCACTCAAGCCGAAGCCATTCCCATGCTCCGCTGGCGTCTGAAAAAAAGCGTGCCCTTTGAATCCGACGAAACGTTGATCTCCTATATGCGCCAGGCGCCACGTGATGAGGGAGTGGATATCGTCACCGCGCTGGCGCGGCTTCGTATCATCAAGGAATACGAATCGTTGGTGGAAGCCACCAGCAACAATCCTGGCGTGGTCATGAGCTCCACGCTGGCCACGCTACCCTTGATGGACGATAGCCGGGCCATGATGCTCGCGCGCGTTTCCGGCGCCATGCTCACCACCGCGATCGCCCGTGAAGGCATTCTCTGCGGTTATCGTTGCACTGAGCTTCCTGCCGAACTCGATAAGCTCGAGCCCCGTGCTTTGCTGGATGAGATATTCCCGGTTGCGGCATACTATCAGGACGCCTGGAGCGAAGGCATCCGCGGGGTGCGCCTCTCGGGATTTGGCAGCCGCCTGGAGGAATTTCGAGTTCCGCTGGAAGCGGAGCTAGGCTGCCCGGTTTCGGGGTTGCTAAGCGCGGCGCAGAGGGAAGGTCGGCTTTCCTCCGATACGCGTAAACTGGCCGAACAGGAATTGGACTGCCTGATCGGATGGAGCATGAATCGCGGGGCCTAGCGCCCAGCGCCGGAAAAAATGAGAATACGCCTAAATCTCGCAACGGCGCCGGTGAAGAACGACAACCGGTTCGTTTTCGGCGCTACGATTATTGGCATCATTGCGGTCATCGCTCTCGTTGGGCTTGCTTGGCGCGCCTATGGCGTTCGCAAAGCCGACGAGGCGCGCCGCACTGAAATCGCACAGCTTCAAAATGAGATTACGCAGCTCAATATCCGCCGCGCGGGAGTTGAGGGCTTCTTCAACGATCCGAGAATCCTGGATGTTCGCGACAGGTCGGCGTTCCTCAACGAGCTCATCCAGGAGCGCAGTTTCCCGTGGACCCGCATATTCATGGATTTTGAGCATCTACTTCCCGTAGGTGTTCGAGTTACTAAAATTGCGCCGAAACTGGTGGCCGGCCACGTCGAACTAAATCTTACAGTGGGCGCGACTTCGGACGAAGCGGGGCTAAAATTTCTGAAGGCCCTGGAAGGTTCGCCTTCCTTTTCACACGTCGCGCTGTCGTCGGAAACGCGTTCGCAGCGCTCAGCGGATGGCGATTTGATCAACTTTGATTTGACGGCCTGGTATCTTGCGAGCTGATGAATGACCGGGAATCCCACAAATCGGAAAAACCTCATCCGGGCCGTCATCGCGGTGGTCCTGATTCTTGACATCATACTTTTGGGCGTCAATTGGTCGTTGGCGGCCTCGCCGACAGCATCGAATCTGCAAATTAAGCTGCTGCACCAGCGGCGCGACCTCATCGCCGCGGATGTGCGCCGGGCTGAAGATATCCGCAAGAGCCTCCCCACAGTAGAATCCGAAACCGATACTTTTTATCAAAAGGATTTGCGTCCTGGTACCGCTGGATATTCTTCCGTTGTCGACGACCTCGGACAACTGGCCAAGGATTCCCATTTGCAGATTACTTCGACGCGTTTTCGTCCGAAAGTGGTCGAAAAGCGCGGCGTACAGGAGATCACCGTCACGATCACCACGCAAGGTCAGTACGCGGACTTGGTTTCGTTTATCAACAGCCTGGAACGGTCTGGCAGTTTTTTCCTGTTGGATAGCCTTTCGCTGGAGTCCAACAGTGAAGGAAGCTTGAAGCTCAACATGGAATTGCGGACTTATTTCCGTTCATGACCAAACCAGAGCGAACTCGCCTTATCTTTCTCCTCGTGGTACTGCTGGTGGTGGCCGCCTCCGCCTATTTGTTCACCAGAGATACTACGCAGGGCGCTCCTGTGCTCCAATTTGAGGGGGCCTATAGTCCCATCGCGGTGGAAAATCCCTCGCTGCGTTTCGATTTGCTCAGTAATATCCACGGCGCCGAATATAAGGGCAGCCACCGCAATATTTTCAGTTTCACGCTTCCGCCGCCGGTTCTCACCGACAAGCAGATCAGGGATGCGCAAAATAAGCCAGCGCCCATTGTTCCGCCCGGCCCGGCACCCATTCCGGACGTGGTCGTGGACTTGAAGTTCTATGGGTATGTGGACGAGCCGCGCAAGAATCTTCGGCGCGCTTTCTTCGTCAATCCCACGGGGGATGAAATCTACATTGCCGGCGTGGGCGATACGCTCGAAAATCGCTTGCGCGTCATGCGCATTGGAAACGATTCGGTGGAGTTGGAGGAGATTTCGAGCTCGCGCCGAACTACCGTCAATATTGTTCCGGAAGACAAAACACAATGATCGGCAGAAGAACATCCTCTGAGGTCAATCGCGGCCAGCGCGGCTATGCGCTGTTGATGGTCCTTTCAATGTTGACCATTATGGCGGTCGGCGCCTCAGCGGCCGCGGTCGTATGGACGACTGCCGGCACTCGCGAAAAAGAAGCCGAATTGGCTTGGCGTGGAAATCAATACGTACGTGCCATCCGTCTGTACCAGAAGAAGTACGGCCACTACCCCAAGACGCTCGCAGACCTCACCGATTACCACTCCGGCCAACCGCGATTTATCCGCCAAGCCTACAAAGACCCCATGAACACTGCGGATGACGGTGCCTGGCGGCTCATATTCGTATTGCCCAATGGCCAGCTCCAAGGAAGCGTTATGCACAAAACACTTTCGCTGGGTGGCTTGGGCGCACTCACAGCCGGAGCGAACCTGAACCCGCTCGGCGGCATTTCCAATTCCGGCTCCACTCCAGGGCAGCTTGGCTCGACCAATACGAATCCGGGGCAAACACCCACTGCACCAGGGCAGCCTTCGACCGCAAGTGGAGACCCTACCCAGGGGCAGGATCAGCAGCCGCCAACCTTCGGCTCCGGCCAAGTATTTGGAGGAAGTGTTATCGGCGTCGCCAGCAACGTCAAAAGGCCCTCCATACGCGTGTATCAGGGCGGCGACACTTACTTTAAGTGGGAATTCATCTATGACCCCACTTCGCCCACAGGTGTGATCCAACCCGGCCCGGGTCCCACGGCCAACCCGCAGGCCGCACCTGGACAGGCCCCCGCGAATCCACAACCTCCCTCCGGCCAACAAAACCCGCCAGGCCAGCAACCGCCGCAAGCTCCTCCAATTGACCATTAGTTGCCACACAGCGCCAGAATAAAAGGTGAGTTCACTCCAAAAGGCCGCACACACCCGTGCGCTGAGGAATGCTATTCGTCGAAGGGAAGTTGAATTGCTACCGCTGGATTGTCTTGCTAACCGACCGCGGAGTGTGTGAAGCGACCGGAAGAGAATTCGCTTGCGCAGTCTTCGCCAGTCTTTGAGTCACTCTCCGGATGTAATCAATGGTTTCCCGAAATGGTGGCACGCCGCCGTAATACGTCACTTTGTCAGGTCCTGCATTGTATGCCGCAAGCGCTAGCATCAAATTCCCTGAAAAGCGGTCCAGCATTTGACGCAAGTACCTGGCCCCGCCCTCGATATTCTGCGCGGGATCGAACGGATTCTTCACCGCCATCCTCTGCGCTGTCTCCGGCAAAAGCTGCATCAGTCCGAGCGCATTCCTGCGGGAGATCGCCCGCGGATTGAAATTCGATTCCGCCGCCATCACGCTTTCCAGCAGCTTGGGCTCAAGTCCGTATTTGGCCGCAGCGGCCTTGATCAGCTCGCCGTACTGCCCAGCCGAGGATTCTGTTTTCGGCTCAATGGGCGTGGCGACGGGACTAAAAACCTCTTCCGGTTCAATTCGCAGCACGTCCTCCGCCGCCACGCTGACAGTTCCACCATCCAAATGCAGGAGCACTCGGTCGCCAACTCGCTCAAACCCGCCGATGTGAAGCCGCGCGCCTGATGAGAGAACCGCATATTCGGCGCGGGCGGGCAGGGCCATGGCTGCAGCTAGAGCCACAATGGCGGCAAGGCGCATGGTCAGGCGCACTGGGTGCCTCCCAGCGCATAGGCTTTTATGGCCACGGCAACTCCGTTTTTATCGTTGCTCAAAGTTTCCCGCCAACCGCTTGTTTTCAGTTCAGAAACGCAATTGCCCATCACCACGGGGACGCCGGCAAATTCCAGCATTTCGCGGTCGTTCAAATTGTCACCGATGGCCATAATCTCTTCGCGCGCGTAGCCCTGCATCGCGGCCCATTCCGCGAGGATAGCACCCTTTGACACCATCGGGTTCAGCACATCGACCAGCGCAAAGTCGCGCACCTCGTATTCAGTAATCGCCAGAGAGAATTCGTTTGCGCGCGGCAGCGCCCGCAAGGCCGCCGCAGCGGCGCGGGCCATTTCAACTTTGCCGTTGTACATCACTTGAATGGGGTCTTCAGTCAAGCAGTCCGCCAGCGGCGAACAAAACGCAATGTACTGCTTGTTGCGTTCGTAATATCCGCGACGGTTTGCGTCCTCCCAATTCATTCTTTCAAAGATCACCTGGTTTTCGCTCGGGCGGTCGAAGACCACGGCCATGCCCTCTTCAAAAGTGGCCGCGGACTCCAAGACATGCTTGGCGGCGCTCACTGGGAGCAAATGCCGCAAGCGCGTCACACCATCGTTGGACTTCACCACCGCGCCGTTATTCACCATCATGGTTACCGGGCAGAGCAACTTCTCGCTGATGGGCCGGGCAAAATCGAATCGCCTGCCGGTCACCAGTGCCACCTCAATTCCGGCACTGACCGCTTCGGCCACGGCGAGTTGGTTGGCCTCGGGCAGCCGTGATTGCCCGTCAAGCAGCGTCCCGTCTATATCAATGGCGATGAGTCGAATGGACACACCCTATTCTAGCCTGTACTTTCCGGGCAGGCTACTGGCCGATGGGCCACGGTATTCCGTTGAGGTTACGCTCCAGTCTGCGTTCCGTTCGCACACGTGTGTACAAGTCCAGGAAGGCGATTAAGCGGGTGTATACTTCGCTGCAATATGACGGTTCGTAACCCGGATCAGCATTGCTGAGCATGGGAGTGAGAAATGTTCAGGCGACGGTTGGTTGGATTTGGCGTAATCACTCTTCTCGCTGCTGAAATCGCAGGAGCGCAGGATCCGGCCGGCATTTGGAAGCAGATTTCTGACCCCGTGTTTGATTCCTCGAAATTCGCGGCCGTCGAGGGAGTTGAACTGGTCCGCGATGCCATTCACATCAAGCTCATCGATGGCGTGATTCAGTTTGCCGAGCCCGCGGATGGCAAGGAATTTGGGGCTGCCTTTTCCGGACGTGGGCGACTGCAGGTTGCACCGCCCAATGCGATCGAGCTTGCCCAACTGAAACTCCTCGCCAAGCAGGAAACACTGGACCTCGAATTCACTGAAGCCGTATTTTGTTTTGTCGATGGTTCGTTTGAAGAGATTTCGAGCCAGGTTCGCTGGGGGCCGGTAACGAAGTCCGATCTGGGGAAGCTTTATCACGACCGTCAGAACTTTCGGGAGAACAATGCACTCGAAATGCTGCCGCGATTGTTTCAGGCCGTGCTCTCGACCTATCCCCAAGCTGGCAACTACTTTGCGGCCGAATTGAAAACGAAGAGTCACGGTTGGATCCTGGTGCGCTTCGACCCGAATGCATTGGAACAGGTTGATGTGCGCCACTGGTCTCCTGGTCCCCGGCTTGAAACCTGGATGCGATTTCCCGCGAGAAAGAAGAGTGTGATTGCCGACTACCTGGCCGCGAGTTTCAAACTGCCATTTTCAGCCGACAGCTACCAGATTGAAGCCCGTGTTGGCGCCAAAGGCGAACTCGAGGCCACGGCGAATGTTCATGTTAGAATTCAAAATGTCGGCGAGCGCGTTCTGCTGTTTAGCCTGAGCCCCTTTCTGAGGGTTGAATCGATCGCGGATTCGACCGGCGCCAACCTTCAGTTCTTTCAATCGCGCGCACCCTCCATTACATCCTCGTTCCATTATGGCGACTATGTTGCTCTGGTGATGCCCAGTGCTGAACAATCCGGTACCGAGAACAAGTTCAAGTTTCGGTATGCGGGAAAGCACGCCAT
>Ga0209415_10003083_pt1 | contig 31048 bp, 23 predicted proteins | sample PeaSoiSIISIP2007_FD_187696 | JGI IMG/M metagenome (GOLD analysis project Ga0209415, IMG submission 187696) | Peat soil microbial communities from Weissenstadt, Germany - SII-SIP-2007 (SPAdes) (version 2) | ecosystem: Environmental > Terrestrial > Soil > Wetlands > Peat | place: Germany... | reverse complement strand
CACTTGCGGGTTGGCCTGCGGAGGCACGAAATTCTGGTTGATCACTACCGAAGGAATGCCCTGGCTATTGCCTTGGGAACCGTCGTCGGCATATCCGTTAGCGTAGCCAGCGGCCGAAGGATCGTAGCCATAATAACCACCGTAGTAGACCGGATACGGAACGATCGCCGTTGCTCCATGTTGGGGGTGGTTGGCGCGGCCCGGGTTCGCAAAACCATGTGAGTAACCGTACCCTCCGCCTACAAATTGCCCGACTGGTGGCGTCGCCGTGGGCGCGTGACCCATCCCGGGATACACAACGCTACCGAATCCACCGAGTGACCAGGACTGGCCCTGATGAGACTGGCCGAACAGGACCGCTGTACAACTCAACAACAAGACTGCCGGGATGAGGCAACGCATACTCAACTCCTGGAACCGATTGTAAACCCAAACGACGCCCGGAGGATCACGAAATCCGCTTAGACAGCGCCGCTTTGGTACCAGCCGTATGGTGAGGGACGCAGCACGAGAGGCCTGGGTTTCCACCGCCCTTGCGGACGTATAATCGAAATGATGCCGCAAGCCCGACACTCCGTCTGCGCGCTGGACTGTCCGGATGCCTGTTCCTTGCTCATCGATGTTAATGACGGCAAAGGCAGCCGCTTACGTGGAAATCCGGAGCATCCGGTGACACGCGGGTTTTTGTGCGGTAAGGTGGCTCGGTACCTAGAACGCGAGTACTCTCCCGACAGGCTGCTCTATCCGCAAAAGCGGGCCGGAGCGAAGGGCGAAGGCAAGTTCGAGCGGATTTCGTGGGACGAGGCGCTGGACACCATCGCGGCGCGGCTGCGTAAGATCTCCGAAGAATTCGGCCCCGAGGCGATCCTGCCCTACAGCTACGCCGGAACCATGGGATTCCTGAACGGGTCCGGCATGGATCGGCGCTTCTTCCACCGGCTGGGGGCGTCGCGACTGGATCGGACCATTTGCTCAGCCGCGGGAGGCGCGGGGTTGACGCAAACGCTGGGCTTTCGTTATGGCACGGAACCCGAGCAGTTCCGTCACTCCAAGCTGATCATCGCGTGGGGCGCGAACGTGCTCGCCACCAACGTGCATCTGTGGCCCTTCATTGTGGAAGCTCGGAGAAATGGCTCGCGGTTTTATACCATCGATCCGATTTGCAATCGGACCGGCAAGCTGGCGGACAAGCATTTCGCGATCTATCCGGGCAGCGATATGGCGCTGGCGCTGGGATTGATGCACGTGATCATCGGCGAAAAACTGCACGATGCCGATTACGTGGCGAATCACACCAACGGATTTGACGCGCTGGCCGAGCGTGCGAGCGAGTATCCGCCGGAGCGCGTGGAGCAGGTCACTGGCATTCCCGGCGAGGACATTGTTTCGCTGGCGCGCGAATACGCGACCACGAAGCCGGCGGCCATCCGCCTGAACTACGGCATCCAGCGTAGCGAGCGAGGTGGAGCGGCGACGCGGGCTATTGCGGCACTGCCGGCGCTGGTTGGATCGTGGCGCGAAGTAGGCGGCGGGCTGCAGCTATCCACTAGCCAGGCGTTTCACGTGAATCGCGCTGGACTGGAAATGCCGGAACTACAGCGGCAGTCAAAGCTGGGACGCGAGGCGCGCATGGTCAACATGACGGAGCTGGGAAAGGCCCTGACGGAATTGGATGCGCCGCCCGTGAAGGCGATGGTGGTGTACAATTCGAACCCGGCGTCCATCGCTCCGAATCAGAACCTGGTGCTCAAGGGAATGCGGCGCGAGGATCTTTTCACCGTCGTGCTGGAACAGTTTCAGAACGACAGCGCCGATCACGCCGACATCGTGCTGCCATCCACCACTTTCCTCGAGCACACCGATCTTTATTTCGCCTATGGGCATTACCATTTGCAGCTCGCACGGCCGGCGCTCGCGGCGCCCGGCGAAACGAAATCGAACGTGGAAGTATTCCGGCTGCTGGCGGAGCGCATGGGCTTCGACGAGGCCTGTTTCCGCGATTCAGAAGACGACATGATCCGCACGCTGCTGGATTCGGGGCACCCGTACTTGCAGGGGATCACGCTGGAACGGCTGGAGCGCGAGCATTCCGTGCGGTTGAACGTCGCGCCGGGCGCCGAACCATTCCTGCCTTTTGCGGAGGGCGGATTCGGCACGAAATCAGGTAAATGCGAGTTTGGAGCGGAGATGCTGGACTACCAACCGCCCATCGAGTCGCGCCTGGGCGCCAAGGAATTGCGCGCGCGTTTTCCGCTGGAGCTGATCTCGGCTAAGAGCCACGACAGCATGAACTCGACCTTTGGCAATGAGTCTTCGGCGCAGAGCGAGACATCCACGTTGTTCCTGCATGATGCCGACGCGGGTCCGCGCGGGATTGGAAATGGCGACCGGGTGCGCGTTTTTAACGGCCGCGGCAGTTGCACACTGGTGGCCGCGGTGGATGGCGTGGTGCGGCCCGGCGTGGTTCTTGCGCCGTCGGTCCGCTGGAACAAGCTCGCAGCCGACCAGCGCAACATCAACGCGCTCACATCCGACCGGCTCACCGACATGGGGGGCGGTCCCACGTTCTACAGTTGTCTGGTGGACGTTGAGAAGTGCGGAGACTGAGCGCGCTCACAGAGCACACCACAAATCATGCGATTCATCTCATTCACACTGATGTTGCTGTCTTTGTTGTTTGTGGCGGAAGGTTGTAAGCGCCGCCACCGCCCTCCGGAAAAGGTGAGCTCGGCCTTTGCGGGCGATCCGGATGTGGCCAGCCGCTTTACGGAGGGGTTTTACTCTATCGAAGCGAATGCCTGGCGCTGGACTGGCAAGGAGTTCGCCGTGACCCTCAACCCTCCTGTGCATGCGGCGGAACGTGGCGCGCGGTTGGAGGTGCATGTTGTGGTGCCGGAACCGGTGATTCAACATTCGCAATTCGTGGAGCTTTCGTGTTCGGTGCAAGGATTGAAGCTGGATCCGCAGGTGTTCGCCAAAGCGGGAGCATATACCTACACGCGCGACGTTCCGCCGGATAAATTGCAGGGCCGCGAAGTGCGCATCGATTTCGCGGTGGATCACACGCTGCCGCCCGCTAATGGCGACATCCGTCAACTGGGAATTATCGTCAGCCGAGTCGAGCTGATAGCCAAATAGGTGAGTAAATAAATCATGAACTACTACGAACAGCATCACGATAGCTATCTGGAAGGCCTGAAAGCGTTCCTACGCATCCCGAGCATCAGCACGCTGTCCGAGCATAAGCCGGACATCCAGCGCGCGGCCGATTTTGTGCGCCGGGAACTGGAGAAGGCCGGGCTGAAGCAGGCGCAGTTGATCGAAGGCGCGGGCAATCCGCTGGTGTACGCCGAATGGCTGGGCGCACCGGGTAAGCCCACGGTCCTGTTTTACGGACACTACGACGTGCAGCCGCCGGATCCGCTGGACGAGTGGAAGACGCCGCCGTTTGAGCCCGACATCCGCAACAACAATATCTACGCGCGCGGCTCGGCCGACGACAAGGGCCAAACCTACATCCTGATTAAAGCCGTGGAGGGCTTGCTGCAGCAGCATGGAAAGCTGCCGATCAACGTGAAGTTTTTGATCGAGGGCGAGGAAGAGATGGGCGGCGAGCACATTGAATCTTACGTGGCCAGTAAACCCGCGCGCATCAAAGCCGATGCGGCCGTGATTTGCGACACCGAAATGTTCGCGCCCGAGCTGCCCACCATCTGCGTGGGATTGCGCGGCATCATTTACGGCGAGTTGGTGGTGGAGGGAGCCAATCACGATCTGCACTCGGGCGTGTATGGCGGCGCCGCTCCGAATCCGCTGCAGGCGGTGGCCGAGATTATCTCGACGCTGAAGGATCGCGAAGGGCACATTCGTATCCCGGGATTTTACGATCGTGTGGTTCCGCCCAGCGCCAAGGAGCGGGCTGCCTGGGCGCGGCTTCCGTTCGATGAGCGCGAGTATCGGGAGAATGAAGTGGGCGTGAAGGAATTGGTGGGCGAGCCCGAGATCCCGCTATTCGAGCGATTGTGGGCGCGGCCGACGCTGGAAGTTCACGGCATTCGCGGCGGATTCACTGGCGAAGGCGCCAAGACGGTGATCCCGGCCCGCGCTTTGGCGAAAGTGAGCCTGCGGCTGGTGGCCGATCAGAAGCCCGATGAAGCGATTGCGCAAATGCAGAAGGCGGTGGCTGCGGCATGTCCCAAGGGCGTGACGGCTGAATACAGGCTGATCCACAAAGCGCCGCCGTCGCTGGTGAATCCGGACAACCGGTTCATCCAGGCCGCAGCCGAGGCGATGAAGCAGGTGTTCGGCAAGGAGACGGTGTACATTCGCTCCGGCGGATCGATTCCGATTGTCGCGGCATTCGATGAACACCTGGGGATTCCCAGCGTCATGATGGGCTTCGGACTGCCGGACGACAATCTGCACGCGCCGAATGAAAAGCTGCATCTGCCGAATTTCTTCCGGGGCATCGAGGCGGTGGCGCGGTATATGGAGATTCTGGGCGCCTAAGGTACCGATTCGTAGCAGCCGATATCGTAGCCCGCACCTTGCGGACGCTTCACGCCGAGGATATCCGTTGGAACCGCTGTCAACGCCGTGCCGTCATCGATGGCGGGTGAACCAGACTTCAACTGATAATTGTTGTTTGCAGGATCCACAAACAACTGCGCCGGCATTGCGATCTTCGAATGCAGATCATACCCGTGGGATTGCCATTTCTTTAGCGTGATCACGCTCGAATCGTCATTGATCGAAAACACATTCACCACGACGTTGTAGTCGCTATGGAATCCGCTGACGCCGACCTTGGCGATCAACACCGAGCCGTGTCCCGCATCGGGTGTGTAAAGAATGTTGTTCTCGACGACATTGCCCACCGGCGCCTTCTTGCCGCCGCCGTCGTTGGGAATATTGATTACGAAACGTGAGTTTGGCGCCATCACGATGGTGTTGTTGTACACCACGTTGTTGCTGGAGCCGTGCGCGCCATCGATGGCATACAGCGATATGCCGCTGGCGTGGTTGTTATACAGCAGATTGTTGCTGATCAGGCTGTCGTCCACGCCGTCGCAATTAATACCCGAGCCTCCCGCGACTCCATTGTTCCAGATGGTATTGCCTTCCACCGTCGCGTACTGGACCAGGCCCGTATGCTTGATGCCTTTGGGCGGAATCTGGCTGAGGTCGCCATTCATGTGAATCCCCGCGGACGCGTTGTCATGGGAATTATTGCCGCGAATGGTGGGATACATCGAACTATTGCTCTGGTAGATTCCGTGCTCGTTGTTGTGATCGGTTTCGTTGTTCTGAATGACCACGTAGCTGGAGAACGCCGTGAAGATGCCGGTCAAAGCGCTGTCGTGCACGTGATTCCCCTGTACCGTGATGCGATCGGTGACGCGGACGTCGATGCCGTATTTCGGCGAATCGGCGACTTCGAAGCCGGCGATCACCCAATCCGTCATGGTGAGCGAGAAGTTTTCCACTTCGATGATGCTGTCGTGTTTATTGGCGGGGCCGGGCGCATTAATCAACACGGCCGCCCCCGGTGCGGCCTCCAGCGTTTTCTGCGACGACGGGCCGCCCGGGATTCCGATGCGGCATCCAACGTAGGTCCCCGCTGCGACTTGGATGGTATCGCCGGGCGCGATGGTATCCACGGCGTGTTGCAAGGTGGCCCAGGGCGATTGAGAGGTTCCAGGGTTGTTATCGCTGCCCTGCGTCGCGACGTAATAGGTAGCCGCCGGGCAGGCCCACACCATGAGCGCGAAAAGACCACCGAGTCTTAACATGGTACGAGAGTACGCTAAGGACCGGCCTGAGTTTCAAGCCAGGAAGTATCTGAGATCACGGGCGTGGCGTGATGATCGCCAACAAGCTTTCTAGATACGCGGCGACGCCCGGATCACCTTCTCGAGGCGCCCAAGGCGCGAAGTCTTTGTCATTCGATACCAGATACGGGCCAGGCTTCACTTCATAGCAGACCGCGTGCGGTGATAGCGGCGTTAGCGTGTGCCAGACACCCGGAGGCAGATCGATCCCTATTGGATCGCGGCCCACTACTTCCGTCCGCACCACTCGCCCCGCGTCGTCGAAGATGAAGAAGGCGACCTCTCCTTCCAAGACCACAAAGCTTTCGGCTTTGGGAGGATCCAGATGGCGATGCGGAGCAACATAGGTCCCCTGCGCCATCACATTCAAGAAGCGATGCGGGTTATCTTCCATGGATGCGTGAAAATTGTGATTGACGCGCAGCCTGGGCGAACGGCGCGCCCGCTCGATCAAATCGTCGAGCAATGCCCGATTCAAGGTTTGAACGGCTCCGCTCATCCTATACTCCAATGTCCTCGACTCCAATATCCTCGTTCCACAGCGCCGGGTTTGCCTGGATGAAATCGGCCATCATCCGAATGCATTCCTCGTCCTGCACCACATCCACCTGGATGCCCTGGCTCCGCATGTAATCCTCCGCCCCGAGAAAGGTCCGGTTCTCGCCGACCACCACGCGTGGAATCTTATACAGCACGATAGCGCCGCTGCACATTGGACACGGCGAGAGCGTTGAATAGATGGTGCTGTTTCTATAAACCTTCGCGGGCAGACGCCCGGCGTTGCGAAGACAATTCATCTCGCCATGATCGATGGCGCTGCCGGTTTGGACGCGGCAGTTGTGACCCCGACCGATAATCTGGCCGTCATGAACCAGCACGGAACCGATCGGAATGCCGCCCTCCGATAAGCTTTTTCGAGCCTGTTCGATCGCCGCGCGCAAGTAAGGGTCCGTCGTGGTCATGCGGGAATGCCGCCGGGGAAAAGGATAACATTAGGAATGCCCGCCTCCGCCGTCGAGCCAAAATTCCACACCTCTGGCTTGATCCGGCTCACGCGCCCGCAAATGTTTGCGACCATGACCGGGCTGCTGCTGGCGGTCTTGCTCGCTGCGCTCGATCAGACCATCGTAGGCACCGCTGAGCCGCGCATCATCGCGCAGCTCTCCGGATTCGATCGCTATCCCTGGGTCTCGACCACCTACTTGCTCACCTCCACATTGGCCGTTCCCATTTTCGCCAAGCTCTCGGACATGTACGGCCGGAAATGGTTTTTCCTGGGAGGGGCGGTCATGTTTGTGCTGACGTCGGCGCTATGCGGCGCGGCCGGCACGATGAACTTCCTGGGCATCGACGGCATGAGCCAGCTCATCGTTTTTCGCGGACTGCAGGGCATCGGCGCAGGCATGATGATGGGCCTGGCATTCACCATCATCGGCGACGTTTTCTCGCCGGCCGAGCGCGGCAAGTACCAAGGTTTTTTCGCGGCAGCCTGGGGATTCGCATCCATTTTCGGACCAACGCTGGGAGGCTGGCTCACCGATCAAATCTCCTGGAGAGCCGTATTTTACGTCAACCTGCCGGTGGGTTTGATCGCGATCGCAGCAATTTACTTCCAGTTTCCCGAGCTGCATCCGGAAGGGGTACAACGCCGCCTGGATTGGGCCGGCGTGATCTCGCTCATCCTGTGCATCGTACCGCTATTGCTCGCCCTCACCTGGGTGACGGAGTACGGCTGGGGCTCGGTGCGCGTCGAGGCGTTGCTGGCATGGTCCGCGGTGTTGCTCGCGGTGTTCCTGCGCGCCGAGACCAAAGCGGTTGAGCCGCTCATACCGCTGACCCTGTTCCGCAATCCGATTATCAGCCTGTGCTCGATTGCGGTTTTCGTGCTCGGCATGGGCATGTTCGGCGTCATCATCTATCTGCCGTTGTTCATGCAAGGCGTGCTGGGCGTTTCGGCCACGCAGTCCGGCAATCTTCTCACGCCGCTCATGATGGGCGCCGTGGCGGGCAGCATTCTCACTGGACAGTTAAACCTGCGATTGGGCAGCTACAAGCTAGCAGCGGTCTCGGGATCGATTCTCGTAGCCGTCGGGATGATCCTGTTCGCGCGCATGGGCGAAGCGACCCAGCGCATGGACGTGGTTGTCGCCATGGTGATCGCGGGCTTTGGGATGGGCCTGTTACAGCCGGTCTACACGGTGGCCGTCCAGAACGTCGCGCCGCGGAAATATATGGGCGCGGCTACTGCTTCGACGGCTTTCTTTCGCTCCATCGGCAGCACCATGGGCGTCGCGATCTTCGGAAGCGTACTGCTCACCGGCTACCATCGCGACTTGCTGGCGGGCATTCCATCCGACACGCCTGCCGCCGCGCTGAAACTGTTTTCCAACCCGCTTTTGTTGGCCCAGATGCGCCCGAAACTGCTTGCGGCGTTCGGCAACTCCCCCGGCGGGCTGCGGGTCTTGCAGATGCTGATGGCGAATGTGCGGACTGCTCTAATGCACGGGTTGCAACACATCTTTTTGGCGAGCGCCGTAATTATGTCGCTGGCGGTTCTGCTGCACTTGGCGCTCAAAGATGTTCCGCTGCGCCGCCATCACGCACCCGAACCCGAAGTCCCGGTGGCTTAGTGCCTGGCGGCCGCGCCCCCCAGGTTTCGTGCAGCGAAGCTGCGACCGACGCTACTATTAGTTTGCAATGTGGATTGTCCTCTTCCTCTTCCTCGCGCTGGCGGGTATCGCGCAGGCGCAAACTTTCACCACCGTGGCCAGCTTCGACGCAGCTGACAGCGGCCCGAATTGGCTGATTCAAGGTGCCGACGGAAACTTCTACGGGACCACCAATAACGGTACGGCATTCAGGTTGACGGCGGCGGGCGCTGTCACCACGTTCTCCACTTTCCCCGCCGGCTCTACGCCGAACGCACTGGTACAAGGCAGCGATGGCAATTTTTATGGGACGATATTGGGGTTCCAGACTGTCAATATTCCCAGCAGCGATCCCGGCAGCATCTTCAAGCTGACTGCCTTGGGCGCGCTCACCACGCTGCACGCCTTTGCGCAGGCCTCGGGCGACGGTTCCACTCCCATCGGAGGTCTGGTCGCAGGCCCAGACGGCAACTTCTACGGCACGACATTTGCCGGCGGAGTGAACACGAAGGCCAACGGCGGTGGCGCAGGTATCGTTTTCAGGATCACGCCCTCTGGAACTTTAGCGAAGCTGCATGACTTTGCCGGGCCCGATGGACTTGGTCCGAACGGCCTAATTCTGGCGAGTGACGGAACCTTTTATGGGACTACCAAGCGCGGGGGAGCCGGCTGTCCGGATGACCTCTTCGGCAATGGCTGCGGGACAGTCTTTAAGGTAACCTCCATGGGCACCCTCACGACGCTTTATATGTTCACCGGAATGTCAGACGGGGGGACGCCCACCGCGGGCGTGGTGCAAGGTTCGGACGGAAACTTCTACGGCACCACGACCATTGGCGGCCAGAATGGATTTGGAACGATTTTCAAGCTCACGCCAACCGGGATGTTGACAACGCTCTACAGCTTCCCTGCTATCCCAGCCGCTAACAACTCGGGCCTGATACGGCTGATTCAGGCGTCCGACGGAAATTTCTACGGCACGATCAGTCAGGGTGGCGGATCGGAGGGGCATGGAACGTTGTTTGAAATGACACCTGCTGGAATCGTGACCACGCTTCATACCTTTGGCGGAGCCGATGGAGTCGCGCCGGACTATCTGATTCAGGCTAAGGACGGGGACCTTTATGGCGCGACGCCGATCGGGACGGGGCCGAGTCCGAATGGCACAGTTTTCAGTTTCTCCCTGGCTCCCCCCAACACGCCCGCGATCGCGGCCACGGGCGGGGTGGTGAGCGGCGCCAGTTTTCAACCTGGGATCTCTCCCGGTTCCTGGATCACGATCGGCGGAACGAATCTGTCGCCCAAGACCGATAACTGGAGCAACGCGATCGTCAACGGTGCGCTGCCGGCGATATTGGATGGCGTCAAGGTCATGGTCGGCAACCAGCCGGCCTATGTCGAATACATCAGCCCCACGCAGATAAACGCAGTGGCTCCGAACCTGCCCGCGGGAAGCGTACCGGTAACGGTGACCAATGCCAACGGGACCAGCCAAGCTGTGATGGCGGAAGTTCAGGCGCTCCAGCCGGCATTCTTCCAGTGGGGCACGTACGCGGTCGCAACACATCAGAATTATTCCCTGGCGGTCAAGAACGGCACTTTCCCAGGCACGATCACTGTAGCGGCCAAGCCAGGTGATGTGATTATTCTGTGGGGAACGGGTTTTGGCCCAACCAGTCCGGCGGCGCCGGCGGGCGTCGAGACGCCATCCACGACAACCTACAACACGGCCAATACAGTGAGCGTCAAAGTGGGGACAGCGACCGCCACGGTATATGGAGCGGCCCTGGCGCCCGGATTCGCGGGACTGTATCAAATCGCGATCCAAATCCCGGCGTCGCTCGCCAACGGGGACTATCCGGTGATTGCAACGATCTCAGGTGCGCAATCACCTTCAACAACCATGATTACCGTGCAGCAATGAGCCTCAGCCTATCTTCAGCGCTGATCTGGGCGGCTCGTGGCGGCTTCGATCCTGCCGGTAGCTTCGTTCCAGACGAATTCCCTGGCTCCCGGTTCGGCGTGCTCCTGAATTCGCGATGCCGGCACGCCGGTGTTCATCTCCACGCACTGCGGGAAGCCGTTTTGCAGAAAGACCGCACCGTTCCTGGTGGCCGGCAGGCCGCCCACGACGGCTGGCTCCTGGCCGGCGGCGATGGCTCGGCCAAACTCGACGCAAACCGACTGCGCCAGCCTGGCCGTATTGCCCCAGACCGCCAGGTTGTGTTCGAGCGTGGAAACCTGTAGCGTCACCAGAACACAGGCCGTGACGATGCGCGCCGCCGGCCGCATCGAGTCCATCACGAGCGCCCACAACAAAGCCCACCCAACGCAACCCAGATAGAGCGTGCGCGAACCGCCAAGGTCTGGACTGAGCAGCAGAAGATGCTCCACCGGCAACGCCGCGGCAACGATGAACGCCAGACTCCCGAGCAAGCGACGTCGCGCGGGCTTGGCCAGCCACGCGCACGCGACAAGGATAAGGGGCGTGGCAGCCAGCGCTGCGCGGAGTATCGGGCTCATCGGCCAGGACCAATTGATAGGGAAAGACAAAACGGCCCACTGCCGCAGAAAGAGAGCGTCGAGCGTGCGAATCAGGTTGAAGTGAAGGATGCTCACATTGCCGTAGGATCCCGCGTACCCGCCGATTCCTTTGAGCGCCCACCAGCGATACGCGAACAACGCGGCGGTGAGCACGCCCGCAAAGATCGCCGCGCGACGGATGCGGTTCCAATCACTGCGATCGCGAAACAACGCGAGCGTAACAATCAGGAACGGCAAACAATATGCGGTCTCTTTGGACAGCATCGCGCAGGCCCCGGCTGCAAGCGCGCCCGTCAGCCACAGCGCGCGATTCGTAGAGGCATAGCGGCAGACGCAGAGCAGGCTCACGAGCACAAACGCGGTGGGCGGCAGCACGAATCCCGCATCCACCCACGCCACCGCTTCGGCCGATACGCCGCTCACCGCAAACAGAAGCGCGCCGCCCAAGCTTGCAGGCCGCCCGAGTCCAAGCTCGCGGCACAGTGCGTACGCAAGCACGCTGCACAACGTGTGTATCGCAATGCTCCCGGCATGCCACCACGTTGCATTCGCACCCGCCCACGGATAGTAGAGCCAATACAATAGGAACCCGACCGGACGGAAGAACACATGCTGCCCCGGTCCAAACGAATCTGCAATAGTACGCCACGTCGCATGAGATGCATCGGTGATATGCGCGTAGTCGTCATAGAGAAACGGCGTGTGCAAAATGGGCGCGAAGGCCAGCGCGACGGCGATCAGAATCGCGGCGGCGGGCAGCGCCTCGAAGCCGTGGCGCGCATCGATCGTCCCCGTCTTGTCGCTGCGCGCGAGTAGAACCGCGAGAAAGCATAGCGCCACGATGCCTTCCACGTTCATGAGCGCGTGTGGCGCGGGCGAGGGGCGAAAAACGTCAAAAGCCAGGAATCCGGACGCAGTGATCAGCACCGCGCTGAATATCACGGTCGCGACGACGCCTGTCCGGTTAATCACCACCCCCAAGTGTACGAAACGGCGTTCGCTATAATCGTCAGCGATGAAGCAAGTTGCCTTAGGCTCGCTCGGTCTGAAAGTCTCGCGCATGGGTTTGGGATGCATGGGCATGTCGGAGTTCTACGGTAAAACCGACGATGCCGAATCCATCGCCACCATTCACCTCGCGCTCGATCGCGGGATGAATTTCCTGGACACCGCCGACATGTACGGCGTGTTCAAGAACGAAGTGCTGGTCGGCAAGGCGATCCAAGGCCGGCGCGGCGAGGTGGTGCTAGCCACTAAGTTCGGCAATCAACGCGCGCCCGACGGAAACTTCCTGGGCGTGAATGGCCGTCCCGAATATGTTCGGGCGTGTTGCGCGGCTTCGCTCCAGCGGCTGAACGTCGATGTCATCGATCTTTACTACCAGCATCGCGTGGATCCCAAGACGCCGATCGAGGATACGGTTGGCGCCATGGCGGATCTGGTGAAGCAAGGCAAGGTTCGTTATCTCGGGCTGTCGGAAGCCGCGTCCGCCACTATCCGGCGCGCCCATCGCGTGCATCCCATCAGCGCGCTGCAAAGCGAGTATTCACTGTGGACTCGCGATCCGGAGGAAGACATCCTGGCCACGGTTCGCGAACTAGGGATAGGCTTTGTGGCCTACAGCCCGCTCGGGCGCGGATTCCTTACCGGCCAGTTCAAGCGCCTGGAAGATATCCCAGAAGACGACTTTCGCCGCTTCCATCCGCGTTTCCAGGGCGATAATTTCAACAAGAATCTCGAGCTGGTCGCCCATCTTGAAACGCTCGCGAAGGCCAGGGGCGCGACGCCCGCACAGATCGCGCTGGCTTGGTTGATGGCGCAAGGCGAAACCATCGTGCCCATCTTCGGCGCCAAGAAACGCTCGCGCGTGGAGGAGAATCTAAAAGCGCTCGATATCACGCTGTCTCCGGTGGAGCTGGAGGAAATCGATCGCGTGCTCCCCAAAGGCAGCACGGCCGGGACGCGCTATCCCGAGCAGCACATGAGCGCGGTGAATATTTAACCCATGCGAACCATTCAACGTGTTGCCGTTCTCGGCGCGGGCACCATGGGTTCGCGCATCGCGGCGCATTTCGCCAACGCGGGAATCCCGGCGCTGCTTCTCGACGTCGCGGGCAAGCCCAATCGCAACACGCCTGCTTTACAAGGCATCCAGAACGCCCTGAAACAGCGTCCGGGTGGGTTCTTTACCGACGACAAAGCCGCGCTAGTGGAACCCGGCAACTTCGACGACGATCTGGCGAAGCTCGCGGACTGCGATTGGATTATCGAAGCCGTGGTCGAAAATCTCCAGGTGAAACGCGGGCTGTGGCAAAAGGTTGAAGCGGCACGCAAGCTGGATGCCGTCCTTTCCACCAACACCAGCGGCATCCCGCTCGCGAAAATATCGGAGGGCTTTTCGCCTGCGTTCCGTCGCCACTTTCTCGGCACGCACTTCTTCAATCCACCGCGCTATCTGCATTTGATGGAGCTGATCCCGGGCCCTGAAACCGATCCCGGCATGCTCGCCGATGTGGAACAGTTCGCCGACCGACGCCTTGGCAAAGGCGTGGTGCGCACCAAGGACACGCCCAACTTCATCGCCAACCGGATCGGCAGTTTCCTGGGCGGAACCGTGGCTAAGACGATGGTCGAAGAGGATTTCACCATTGAAGAAGTAGACACGCTCACTGGCCCGCTCATCGGCGTGCCCAATACGGCCAGTTTCCGCCTGCTCGATCTGGTCGGGTTGGATGTCTGGGGCTTCGTCGGAACCAATCTTCACGAGTTGGTTCCAAACGATCCCTGGCGCGAGCGCTTCCTGCCGCTGGAATTTCAGAAGAAGATGATCGAGCAGAAGTGGCTGGGCGACAAAACCGGCCAAGGGTTCTACAAGAAGGCGGGCAAGGGCGGCGCCCGCGACATCCAGGTGCTCAATTGGAAGACGCTTGAATACCAGCCGCTCCAGAAGCCGCGCTTTGCCTCGGTCGACGCCGCCAACAACATTGACGACCTGGGGGAGCGCGTGCGCACGCTGCTCCGTTCGAGCGATCGCGCCGGGAAATTCCTGTGGAAAGTGCTGAGCGACCTTTTCGTCTACTGCGCCGAGATGATCCCCGAAATCTCAGATCGCATCGTCGAGATCGATCGCGCCATGCGCTGGGGCTACGGCCACAAGCTGGGTCCCTTCGAACTCTGGGATGCCATCGGCTTTCTGGAAGTAATCTCGCGCCTGGAAATGGATCATCGGGCGCTGCCCGCGCATATCAAGGACGCGCTCGCCCGCGTTATCATCGCGCTCTACCGGCCTCCCGAACCACGCGGCCGCGCCGTAACGGAGTACTTCGATTTCCGCTCCAACAGCTATCAGCCCATCGAACCGCGCCCCGGCATCCTCACGCTGCGCGATCGCAAGCGCACGCACGGCGTGGTGTTCGAGAACGCCGGAGCTTCCTTGATCGACCTGGGCGATGGCGTGCTGTGCGTGGAGTTCCACACCAAGCTGAACACGCTCGGCGAAGACAACGTGATGATGTTGCAGGCTGGCCTTGAGGAAACCAACCGCAATTTCGAGGCGATGATCATCGCCAACGAAGGCGAGACATTCAGCGCGGGCGCCAATCTCATGCTGGTGCTTCTGGCCGCGCAAGAGGGTGAATGGGACGACTTGAATATGGCCGTGCAGCGGCTCCAGCAAGTGCATATGGCGCTGAAATACGCGGCCAAGCCGGTGGTCGCCGCGCCGTTTTCCCGCGCGCTCGGTGGCGGATGTGAGCTCGTCCTGCATTGCACGCGCGCCCAAGCGTCGGCCGAAACCTACATCGGTCTGGTGGAGATGGCCGTTGGTGTAATCCCCGCGGGCGGCGGATGCAAGGAGTTGCTCGCGCGTCTAAAGGACCCGTTGCGGATCTTCGAACTGATCGGCTATTCCAAGGTTTCCGCCAGCGCCGAAGACGCGCGCAAACTGGGGCTGCTGCATCGCGCCGACTCCATCTCGATGAATCCGGAGCGCCTGATCGGCGACGCCAAAGCGCTCGCACTGTCGCTCGCTCCCAACTATTCGCCCGGCGCGCCCGCAGGGATCCCCGTGCAGGGCGAAAGCGCCTACGCAACGATGAAGCTCGGCGCATGGTCCGCTCGTCAGGGCAACTTCATCAGCGACTACGACGTCGTCATCGCCGAGAAACTCGCGCACGTATTGAGCGGAGGCAGGCTCACCGGCGCGCAAACGGTCTCCGAGCAATACCTGCTCGATCTGGAGCGCGAAGCCTTTCTCAGTCTGTGCGGCAACCCGAAGACACAGGAGCGCATGCAGTATATGCTGAAGACGGGTAAACCGCTCCGAAACTGACAGCCAACTCCTTATGGAAGCAGTAATCATTGATTGTCTCCGAACTCCGGTGGGCAAGGCGCCCAAGGGCAGCTTGCGGAACACGCGCCCGGACGATCTTGCGGCCATCGTCATTCGCCGCCTTCTCGAGAAATATCCGGCGGTCCTGCCCGAGGAGATCGACGATGTGATCCTCGGCTGCGCCATGCCAGAAGCCGAATCCGGGATGAACATGGCGCGCATCGCGGCTCTGCGGGCGGGCCTGCCCGATTCCGTTCCAGGCGTGACCGTCAATCGTTTCTGTTCATCGGGACTGCAAGCCATCGCCATGGCGGCCGATCGAATCCGGTCCGGTAGCGCCCAAATCATCATTGCCGGCGGCGCCGAATCGCTCAGCATGATCCCGATGGCGGGCAATAAATTCGCGCCCAATCCCTGGCTGGTGGAGCATCTGCCGCAGATCTACATGGGCATGGGCCTGACCGCTGAGGCGGTGCGGAGGAAGTACGGCGTCACTCGCGAGGATGCCGATCAGTTTGCGCTCCGCAGCCATCAACATGCATTGCGCGCGCAGGCTGAAGGCAAGTTCGATGAAGAGATCGTTCCTGTTGTCACCGAATCCACCACGCTGGATAACGGCGCGCCCCAGCATCACACTTCGACTTTCAGCAAAGACGAAGGCCCGCGAGCTGACACCTCGCTCGAAGCGCTGGCGAAGTTGAAGCCCGTCTTTCAATCGGACGGGACCGTAACAGCAGGCAATTCGTCCCAAACCAGCGACGGCGCGGCCGCGGCGATCGTCATGTCGGATAAAAGAGCTGAAGAGCTTGGCCTCAAACCAATGGCCCGTTTCGTGAGCTTCGCGGTGGGAGGCGTGCCTCCCGAGATCATGGGAATCGGACCGGTGGTGGCCATTCCAAAAGCGCTTGCAATGGCCGGCCTGAAGACCGAGGACATTGGCGTCATCGAGTTGAACGAGGCCTTCGCGGCCCAGGCGCTGGCTGTGATTCGCAAAGCGGGTCTCGATCTTGATCGCGTGAACCCCAACGGTGGCGCCATTGCTCTCGGCCATCCGCTGGGCTGCACCGGCGCCAAGCTGACCGCCACCATCCTGCGCGAAATGCATCGCAAGGACACGCGTTACGGCATGGTCACCATGTGCATCGGCGGCGGCCAGGGCGCGGCCGGTATTTTCGAAAATCTCAAAAGGAATAACTCCGATGGCATCCTCGACAATCTCTCCCACCAGGCATAAGGGCGGCTCGTTCCTCATCGAGTCCACCACACCCGAAGAGTTCTATTCGCCTGAAGACTTCACCGAAGAACATCAGGCCATCGCACGCACCACCGAGGAGTTTTGGACCAAGGAAATCGCGCCCAACGTGGAGGCGATCCAGCGTCAGGAGCCGGGCGTCGCGGTGTCGATCCTGCGTAAAGCCGGGGAACTGGGCCTCACCTCCGTGCATCTTCCCGAGAAATACGGCGGCATGGAGATGGATCTGACGTCGGCCATGTTGGTAGCCGAGGGCGTGGCGAAGGATGGCTCATACGCCGCCTGGCACGGCGGACAAACCGGCATCGGCGCGCTGCCGCTGTTGTTGTTCGGGACCGAGGAGCAGAAGCAGCGCTATCTTCCCAGGGTCGCAAGCGCCGAATTGGTCGCTGCCTACGCTCTCAGCGAACCGCAGGCCGGTTCGGATGCATTGGCCGCGCGCACTCGTGCCGATTTAAGCCCAGACGGCAAGCACTACATCCTCAACGGCCAGAAGATGTGGATCACCAACGGCGGCGCGGCCGATTTTTTCACCATCTTCGCGAAAGTCGATGGCGATAAATTCACCGCGTTCCTGGTGGAGCGCAAATTTCCCGGCCTTTCATCTGGCGCCGAAGAGAAGAAGATGGGCATCAAAGGCAGCTCCACCACTGCCATCTTTCTCGACAACGTGCCGGTGCCGGTGGTGAACGTCCTGGGCGAAATCGGCCGCGGCCACATCATCGCTTTCAACATCCTGAATATCGGACGGCTGAAGCTGGGCGCGTTCGCTTGCGGCGGCTCGAAGGAAGTGCTGCGCGTCTCGCTCAACTATGCCAAGGAGCGCAAGGCCTTCGGCAAGTCCATCGCCGAGTTCGGTCTCATCCAACATAAGCTGGCCGAAATGGCGATCCGCATCTTCGCGAATGAATCGGCCACCTATCGCGTGGTGGGCCTCATCGAAAGCCACTTGGAAGGCTTCTCCTGGGATCAGCCAAACGCCGCGGAAACGGAGCTGAAGGCCGTGGAGGAGTTCGCGGCCGAGTGTTCGTACATCAAAATCTATGCGTCCGAAATGCTGGATTATGTCGTCGACGAGGGCGTCCAGATTCACGGCGGTTACGGATATCATCAGGACTACGCGGTCGAACGCGCCTATCGCGATTCGCGCATCAACCGCATCTTCGAAGGCACCAACGAAATCAACCGGCTGCTGGCCACTGGGATGCTGCTGAAACGCGCCCAGCGCGGCCAACTGCCTCTAGTGGAAGCGGTGAAGAAGCTGCAGTCCGAGATCCTGGCTGGCCCCGCGGCGGCAAGCCTGGTCGATAACGCGAAGAAGACCGCGTTGTTCGCGCTCGGAGTTGCGTATCAGAGGTATGGCGCGGCGCTCGAAGACCAGCAGGAAGTCCTCGCCGCCATCACCGACATCGCGATGAACGCGTTCGTCATGGAATCGGTTGATCTTCGCGCCAGGAAGCTTGCCAATCTGCACAAAGGTGAAATCGCAGCGGACGTTTGCGCTGTCTTCCTCAGGGAAGCCATGGAGATCGTCGAAAGCGCCGCCCGCACCGTGCTGGCGGCCTGCTCGGAAGGCGATGCGTTGCGAACGAATCTTGCGGTGCTGAAGCGCTTCACCAAGTTCGAGCCGGTGAACGCCATCGCAGCCCGCCGCCGGATCGCAGAGCGGCTCCTGAACGCTGGTCACTACGTCGTCTAAGTGAAGCTGATCATAACGGTCGGTTTGCCGGGCTCCGGGAAATCAACTTATCTGGCGCGTCTGGGCGTGAACGCCATCTCGTCGGACGAAATCCGGCGGCTGATCGCTGACGATCCGCACGATCAAAGCATGAACGCCCGCGTATTCGCCACGGTTCGATATCTGGTGCGTCAGCGCATCGCCGCCGGGCGTCTGGTCACCTATGTCGACGCCACTCACTTAACACCTTGGGAGCGACAGCCGTATGTGCAACTCGCCCAGCGCTACGCCTGCAAACTCGAAGCTCTGTTCTTCGACGTTCCGATCGAAACTTGTATCGCACGCAATCAAGGCCGCGACCGCATTGTTCCGGAGGAGGCGATTCGGGCGATGGCGCGGCGTCTGGTCCCGCCGTCAAAGCAGGAAGGCTTCACCCGGGTAAAGAAAATTTAGCCGCGGATGAACACAGATGAACACCGATAGCTACTCGACAAACTCAACCCGGTATTCCTCGATCACCGGATTGGCCAAAACATCGCGAGCGATCTGATCGATCTCGGCGCCGGCTTTGGCGCGATCCGTGCCCGGCTCCAGCGTGATCTCGAAATACTTGCCCTGCCGCACCGCCGCAATCGACGTGTGGCCCAAGCCCGCCAGCGCCGACCGGATGGTCTGGCCCTGTGGATCCAACACCGTTGGCTTCATCGAGACGTACACGCGCGCTTTCATGAACAACCATTGTAGCCGGAAGGCGCTCCTTGAAATATAATGATCGTCGCATCGCGAGAGGAGAAAATGTCGATGAAATGCATGCACTTTGCGATCATCGTGTTCAGCGTCGCGACACAATTGATCGCTTCCGAGCCCGAATGGAGTTCGTCGCGCGTCAAGGACTGCGACCGCCAGTGCCTGGTCGGCGTGATGGACGGCTACCTGAATGCCATCTATCAGCACGATCCCAAAGCCATGCCCCCGCTGGCGATCGACTACCGCATGACCGAGAACACCGGACACATGGAGGTCGGCGAGGGCGTGCTGTGGCGGTCCAAGGTGGAACCGACGCAGTTCAGGATTTACGTCGCCGACCCCGTAACGGGCCAAGTCGCGATTCAGGCGCGCCTCATGATTCAGGGGCGTAGCGCGCTGGTGGCCGTGCGGCTCAAGGTGGATCGCGGGCAGATTTCCGAGATCGAGCAGCTCTACGATCGCGCCATCAATGACGCCGCGATTCCGCTGTTGACCATGCCGCGGCCCGGTCTGGTCACCGATATTCCAGCCTCCGAGCGTACCTCCCGCGAGGTCCTCGCCTACGCCGCCAACTCCTATTTCGATGCGCTGGAGGGAGACGACGGCAAGATCGCAGCGTTCGCCGACGATTGCGCGCGACACGAGAACGGCTACCAGACCGTCAACAATCCGCCTCCCGGCGGCCGCATGATGCCCGCGCCTCCGCTGCCGAATCCCGATACTCCGCAAGGCAAGGAGCAGCTCAGGTTCAGCATGCTCACCTGCGCCCAGCAGATCGACAGCAAGATCTTCGCTTATATGAAACACATCCGGCCACGGCACCCGCTCATTATCGACCAGCAGAAAGGCGTGGCGACGATGTTCGTGCTTTTCGTGCACGACGGTACCCGCCGGGGCGCCAAACCGGATGATCCTCCTGGAATGCTGATGAACGCGATGATCGTGGAGAGCTTCGGTATCCGCGGTGGCAAGATTCACGAAGTGGAGGCCATGCCGTTCATCACGATCCCCTATGGACTTGGCGACGGCTGGACCCCGGGCTCAGGGCGCTAGCTCACCATCGAAACCAGGCCACGTTCTTTCAGCCCGCTGATCGCCAAGCCGTAGCGGCCGCGTACGCCAGTCTTCTCGAAGATGTGCTTCAGGTGTATTTTGACGGTGCCCGGGCGAATCCCCAGTTCGAGCGCGATTTCCTTGTTCTTGAAGCCCTGCTCCACCATTTCGAGCACCTGCTGCTCGCGCGGAGTCAATTCCGACCGGGGATAGCGTTCCTGGCGAATCGAATCGCGGAACACGCAGTCTTCCATCCAGCTCCGCCCGGAGGCGACCGTCCGGAGGCAGTTCAGGATATGATCCAGAAGCGCTGTCTTGCGAACAATACCCCGGGCCCCAGCCTGGAGTAGCCGCAGCGCCTCGGCCTCCGTCATGGAAACACCCCATACGGTGACGCCGGGGGTAGCGTCCGTCAGCCTCAAATCGTGGATCCAGTCGAGCACGGCTCGCATGCCGAAGCCCTTGTCCAGGATCACGATATCGGGCGGTCTGGTGGTCACAAGCTGCGTTGCGCCTTCCAGGCTGTTGAGAGACGCCAGGAACTCCAGGTCCGGGGCCGACGCCAGCAGGCTTCTCAGGCCTTCGGCCGTAATCGGCTGAGTGTCGCACACGACGACGGATTTCTTCTGGTGATCTTCGTTCATTTTGGTTTTCTTACGAGCCAGTACGCCTTTTCACGTGGGCCTCAGTTTGATTCAGATTCAAACTAAGCCTTATCGGTGAGTGCGTTCGAATGTTTAGTTGATCAAGAAGAGGAAGGCTCTCATGGTATCATCACCCTTAGCCGATTTGATTGAGTAGGACTCCCGCTTGGGAGCCTGCGTAGCGCGCCGATGCCGCAGCCTGATACCCCGAAACTGAGTGGAGCATGGAAGGCTCTGTTCATATGCCCCAACCCTAAGATCGTCAGGGAGTTAGCTCCGCTTCTCAGCAAGCTTCTGCCGACCTTTTCGGGGCATGATCTGAACGTCTATCCGACCCGTCACCAATTTGCGGATCTTTTGGCGTCGGAAGCTCCGAACCTGTGCCTCCTCGAGGTCTCGGAACCTATCGAAAAAGGCATTTCCCTCATTCCCGAATTGCTCCGAACCGATGCCAAGCTGCCCATCATCGTGGTTCTTTCGAACAACGACCCGGAATTGGTACTGCGCTGCCTTCGTCAGGGCGCCAGCGACTTCCTGATTCAACCCTTCACCTCCGAGCAGGTGGAGGCTACCCTGCATAAGGTCGCCAGGCAAAACCCGAGCCGCTTGAAGAGCCCCGGAAGAGTGTACTGCGTGGTGCCGGCCAAGGGCGGCTGCGGCGCGAGCACTATCGCCAGCAACTTGGCATACCAGATGAAGCGGAGCGAGAAACGAATTCTGCTGGCGGATCTGGATCCCTTGGCCGGCACCCTCTCTTTTCTGCTGAAAATCAAATCCAGCTATAGTTTCATGGACGTGCTGGCGCGCGCGCAGGATATCGATGGGGACTTGTGGAAAACCCTGATCACCAGCCGGCAAGGCGTGGACGTGCTGCTCTCGCCCGAAGTGATGACGGAAGGCATGAGCGACCTGAAGGACGCCCGCAGCATCATCGATTACGCCCGCCACACCTATGATTTGGTGGTGCTCGATAGCGGCGGGGTGTATGGTGATTGGAACCTGAGCCAGCTACAGTTGGCTGACGAAATTCTGCTGGTTACCACCAACGAGCTCACGTCCCTGCAATCGGTCCAGCGCGTGCTCGGTTATCTGGACGCCAACAACATCCCGCGCTACAAGTTGCGACTGATCGTGAACCGGTACGATCGTCACACCGGCCTGAGCAAAGACGTCATCGGCACTGCCCTGCACACCGAAATCTTCCACATCCTACCGGCCGATTACGACGCCATCCAGAAATCGCTGATGGAAGGCAAGCCGCTGGCGCCTAACACCAGCTTCGGCAAGAGCATGATCGCGCTGGTGGATCGCCTGGGCGGCGGCTCGGAAGCCCACAACAAGAAAAACAGCTCTCTGTCGGGGCTGCTGTCTCTGTTCTCCCGGACGTCGTAAGTTACACTGAATTCGGAGGCATTCATGGCTGACCGGCAGGACCTCCGCCCGCCTACGCAAGTTCTCCCCCGCGGCTTTGATCCCAGTCTTTCGGTGGGATCGGCGCGTCCCGCTGTTTTTCGCAGCTCGACTTATGTTTTCCCCAGTCCCGAGGCGGCCGAGCGCGCTTTCGATCTAGTCGCCGGCCGTGCACGGCCCGACGTTGGCGAGCAGCCGGATCTGATTTATTCACGTTTCAATCACCCCAACGCCCAAATTCTCGAGGAACGCCTGGTCCCCTTGGAAACCGGTGCGCACTCGGCGCTGGTCTTCAACTCCGGCATGGCCGCCATCATGACCGCGCTGTTCACCTTCGCGCGACCCGGCCAGAGCATCCTTTATACAGTCCCGATCTATGGCGGCACCCAGCACCTGATCGAGGATTTTCTCAGCACGCTCGGTATTGGCGGCATCCCGGTGGAAGCCGGACACACCGGTGAGATGGACGCGGCCATTCAGTCCGCCAAGAATCTTGCCATCGTCCTGATCGAAACGCCCGCCAACCCCACCATCGTGATGACCGACATCCGGCACGCCGTGGAAGCAGTGGCTCAGCTGAATCCCAAACCGATGGTGATGGTGGACAACACGCTGCTCGGGCCAATCTTCCAACACCCGCTTGAGCTGGGCGCCGATCTCAGCCTTTATTCAGCGACCAAGTACATCTCGGGCCTGAGCGATCTAATCGCCGGAGTGGCCATCGCCAGGGATCCGAACCTGATTCGCCAGATGCGCTCGAAGCGCAACTTGTTCGGCAATATTTTACAGCCGGACGAATGCTGGATGCTGGAAGGACGCTTGCCCACCATCACGCTGCGCATGAACCGGTCCAGCAAGAACGCCGAGCGCATTGCGGTGCGCCTGGCGAAGCATCCGAAAATCTCGCGGGTGCTGTATCCAACCTTGTTCACCAACGAAGAGCAGGTGCAAATCGCGCGCCATCAGTGCGATTTCCCGGGCGGGATGTTGTCCATCGAGCTGCGCGGCGGTAAGAAAGCCGCGTTCGAATTTCTGCGCAACCTGCGCATCGCGCGCAATGCGGTGTCGCTGGGCGGCGTGGAGACGCTGGTGTGCCATCCGAAAACCACCACACACTCGGGTTTCACTGAAGAGGAATTCGCCGCCGCTGGAGTCACCGACGGTCTGGTTCGAATTTCCATCGGCATCGAGGACTGGCGCGATTTGCTGACGGATTTCGAGCAGGCGCTCGATCTGGTCTGATTCACCGGATCTGAAACTTCAGCACGGCCTTCCCGAGATGAATCTCATCCCCCGGCAGCAGCCGCGTCCCACGCGTGTCGCGATGCACCTCCTGCCCCATGCCGTCGCGCACAATCCACAGTCCGCAGTTGTTCTCGGTTTTATTCCCCCGCTGATACCAGCGATCGTTGAACAAACGGTATTCGCCGGTCTTCTTATCGTGCACGATATGGGCGTGCTCGCGCGAAACCGTGCGATTGATGGGATTGTCTTCGGCGAACGCGAGGTCGTTGCGTCGCGAAAGCCCCTCGGCCTTATAGACGTCCACCAGCCGGCCAATGTTGATGCGGACTTTTTGCAGCGGAATCTCGGGCTTGTTGGCGGTTCCGGCGGAGACCACGAGTCTCGCGCCCCGGCGCACGCGCGGAGCTTCTTCGCTTGGCGGCGCAATTTCTTCGGCCAGCGTTTCGATTCGCAGCCACTGCCCTTCCTCGCTGGTGGCTCGGATCTCAACGAGCAAGTCCTCAGGGAAGCGGCACGCCTCTTTCGACAGGCCCTTACGAACTTCTTCGTCGAAGAACCGGCGGAAAAACTCGCGCTCGAAAACGGCCCCTTCGTCAGCCGCCGCGCGAATCACAATCCGCACCTTGTTGTACGGAAACAGCGCCTGTCCGCCCGCGCGCTGGATCTTCTTCTTCACCTCGTCCAGCACCGCGATTCGAATCTCGGCGACTTCGGGCGATTCGCCCATCACCTGCGCGGTGCCGCCAAACGGCCCTTCAAACACCGTCCGGCCCAGGCGTTCAATCAGCTCCGATAACTTCATTGCAGCAGTCCCAGTTCTTGCGCGGCATCCACGATCTCCCGCGCGATCGGCGCAGCGGCCGTCCCGCCGTAACCGCCATGCTCTACCACTACCGCAAACGCGATGCTTTTCGCGCGGTCTCCATCATATGGTGCAAAACCCGCAAACCAGGAGTGCGGCATACCTTCGTCCAGCTGCGCCGTTCCGGTCTTCCCCGCGACGCTCACCGCCTCACCTTTCATCGCGCGCCGTCCCGTTCCTTCCACTACGACGGACCGCATCGCGCTCGCCAGAAACGCCGCCAGGTCCGGTGCGAGAATCTGTCTCGGCGCTTGCGTGCGCGCATTGCTCGAATCGATCACCCAGCGGCCCTCGGGCATCGAACCCCCGGCGGCGATGGTAGCCGCCACTCGCGCCATCTTAAATGGTGTAACTAATACCGGACCTTGTCCATATGCCGCGAACGGCAGCGCAGACTGTATATCGGGAATGCTGCCGGCCGGAATGTCCAGCAACTTCGCGGTCTCGCTCAATTGTTTCGCGCCCACCGAAAACACGCCGAGCTGCGCGAAATAGGCATTGCACGAGACGGTGATGGCTTGATGCATGGTCAGCGTTCCATGCGCGGAATCGCCCACGTCGTCACGAATCGGCTTGCGCCATCCAGGAATGATCGCGCCTACCCGGCCGTCCGGCAGCCGCCGGCAACTGAAGCTCTGATTTTCGAGCGCGGGATCCAGGCGCAGCGCAGCCATCGCGGTGACCAACTTAAATGTTGAGCCCGGCGGATACAGGCCGTAGCGCGCACGATCAAACAACTCTTCCGGCGTCGCCTGCGCTCCGCTTGCAACCGACGGCGCACTCACCAACGCCAGCACATCGCCGTTCTTGGGATCCATCACCACCACCGCGCCGCTCTCTTTTCCCGACTTTGTCAATCGATCTCCGAGCGCCTTCGCCGCGCGCATTTGCAGCCGGATATCGATTGATGTTGTTACGCCGCGGTCCCGCGCCATCAGCTTCCCGATCTCCGAATTTCCCGGGTGATGCCGGTAGCGAATCAGCGGCGCCAACTCATGATAATCGGTGAAGCCTTGCAGCTTGATGTTGGAATCGTGCTCAATTAGCGACGCATTGGTCGCGTGGAAATTCTCGCCGGTGCGCAGATCGCCCAACACATGAGCCGTCAGCGGGCCAAACGGATAGTGCCGGTTGTCGAGCCGCGAACAGGCCGTCTCGATCGAAACCCCGAGCTTCGAGTACTGATCTCGCCGGCGCTCCAACTCACTCCAGTCGCTGGTTGCCAGCAAAACACTATTGCGGTCGAAGATGTCACCACGCCGGATCTCATGCGCCAACGAATTCAGCCGAGGATTGCGCTGCGGACGCTTGACGCCATCTTCTTCAAAGACTTTCGCCTCGCGCGATAGGAATTCCTGATCCCGCGCGACTTGATAGTATGCCGCGAATCCCAGCAGCGTCGCCGCCGCGGCTCCGAGCGCATACTCCAAGCGAACAACCGGCTTGCGGAAGGGTTCGTCAACGACGTTGTCGCGTGCGTGATTCGAAATCGCCGCCAAAATCCCGAAGATCAGGAAGTTCGCGAGCATCGCCGTATTGCCAAAACTCAAGAACGGAGACACTACGCCCGACAACGGAATCGCGCCCAGCACTCCTCCCGAGATCAGCAGCATTTCGAAAGCAATCAGCGCCGACAGGCCCAGCGCCAGGAACATTCCGTATTCATTGGGCGCGCGCAACCCGATCCGCATTCCCCGCCACACCAGGAATCCGAGCAACAGAAGAACCGCCGCTACGCCGCAGAATCCCCACTCTTCGCCAATCGCCGGCAACACGAGATCGGTATGGCCTGCCGGAATCATCGCTGGATCGCCGTAGCCAGGCCCCGAGCCGAATGCGCCGCCAGTCGAAAACGCCCACAAGGAATGCGCCAGTTGATTGCCGCCATGGACGTCGTTATCCCAAGGCGACAGCCACATGTCGATGCGATCGACTACCGTTGTGGGCTTTCCTAAGTGATACCCGATGGTGACCCCGCCCACCAGCAGCGCGATGCCCAACACTGCCAACCCGGCGCGCCCGCGCGCGATCCAGAACATCGCGAGAAACAGAAACCCGGTGACCAAGGCCGGCCCAAGATCCTTCAGCAAAAAGAAGAATCCCAACGCCAGCGCTACCGCACACATCACCGGCAGCACATGTGAGAGCCTGGGTAGCCCGATCCATCGCAGGGAGCGCGGGACCAGTCGTTTTTCGCGCAGATCGCGCAACCGCTCCCAGTTCCGCGCGAAGTATCCGGCCAGGAAAAACACCAGCAGGATCTTGATCGCCTCCACGGGCTGGAATGGCCCGAGATTCACCTTGGCGTCGTTACCTCCAGGTCCCGAGCCAAATCGCAGCAACAATACAAACAGCGCGAGGGCTCCGAACAACGGCGTATAGCACCAGTTCGCGAATCGCTGGTAGTTCAGAATGCGCAGCAACGGCAATAGCAACACCGCGCACCCGAGTGCCACGCCCCACGCGAACTTGCTGAACTCGAGGGTGTCGCGCAGGGGATCGCGCAAGCTGACGGCGAGAATCAGACCCAGGCCGGTGATGAGATGAATCGCGGGCAGGATCGCGAAATCTCCGCGATACGCGCTCCATCGCCAGATGAGAAATACCACGTGGAACGCGGCCAGGTAGAGCGCGATCCAAATCAAGAACTGCGTTTGGAATTCCTTGGGCATGCGCACCACAAACGCGGGCTTCAGTTTCGCAAACGGCAGCAAGGGCACCCGTGGCGCCGATCGCAGTCGCGCTAACGCTCCAACATTCGGAAGAGGCCGGTGTGACGCGAGATACTCGAACATTTTGCCGGCCACGGCAGCGCGCTCCGCTTCATCCGGAAACACCAGCAGGAACGGGAGCAGTTGTTCCGGCTTGCTCACTTGATTCAAGTCCAGCAGTTCGCCGCGCGCTAGCGCACCCGATTGCTCGGGAAACTCCCGCGTCCTTGCGGAGTAAACCACCAGCAATCCAACGCCGACCATCACCGACGTTGCCGCAAGCCACGCGAACTGCCGCCAGGCCAATCTTCGCGGCGCCGCTACGCCGCCTCTGGTCCCCGTCGCCAGAACTTTCGATTCCCAGCTCTTGGTTACTGCCAATGCGCGACCCTCCGGATATTTCTTCTGGGCCGTTTCGCCGGTTTTGGTTTCTTGTTCAGCGCCTCGGCCATCGCTTGGCGCGCGCGATCGTCATCGTCCACCTGGCGCAGCGCGATGCTGACGTTAGAGAAGCCTTCGATCGGCTCATACAATTGCCGTGCACGGTCGAAATCGCGCTGAGCCAGCCGCAAACAGCGCTCCTCAGCCGCGCGGTTCTTCGGACCGTAGCGCCGTGCTTCATCCAACTCCGCGGTCGCCCGAAAGCGATAGCCATCAGCTTCCTCCTCGGCCTCACGCGGCCCAGGCGCAAACCCCAAGCGCTGCGCCTCGTGCAGCTCCGCCATCGCCTTACCGATATTCTTCAGCGAATAAACATCGATCCACGCGAGACCCAGGTGCGGATCGGGCGAGCCCGGCATCAGCGACGCCGCATCTTCAAAATCAGCCTGCGAGGCCTGCGGTGCGTGCTCCAGATTCTCGTATCCGTGACACAATGTCAATTTGCCCTGTGCTTCACGATCATTGCGATCCATCTCGAGGGCGTGAGTGAAGCACAACGCCGCCTTTCCCCAATCGAAATCCTGGACGCGCGGATCGGAGTTGTTGCGATAGCGATCGATCACTTCGTTGCCCGCCTGTAAAAGGCTGGCCCGCACCCTCGCCGCCAGATGACTCGCCGGCGACCATCCGCCCAAAAACGCATTCTGCCGCTCGACGCGCTGCAACAAGTCCCAATCGCGATTGATCTCGGCCGCGCTCGCATGCGTAAAATCCGGAGCGCGCAGCACGTTGCTCTCGCGCCAAAAGCGATAGTAGTAGCCCAGCGGCACGCACACCACCAGCCCCGCCAGCAAACCCCAGCACAGCGCGACAAAAATGCTCATCACCGACGCGAGTTGCCGCACTCGAGCGGGTTTCAGCTTCAGTACGCTGCGCCGCACCGTTTCCGCCATGCTGCTCACGCGCTCGGGCAAATGAAGGCGCTGCTTTTCCACCGTCGGATTGCTCTTCCATGAGACGCGCCGTTCCATCTCCGCGACAGTCGGTTGGCCTTGCAAGAAGCGCGTCAAATCGCTTTCGAACGCCGTCGCGGATACGTAGCGCTGGTGCAGATCGCCCGCCAGCGCCTTGTGCAGAATCGCCGTCATTGGATTCGGGCGACCCTCCGGCAACGCTCGCGGCGGACGGCGCGATTGGATCAGCGCTTCCAGCTTGCGCGTATCCTGCGCCTGGTATGGCGGCACGCCCGCCACCATCTCGTACAACGTCACGCCTACCGCCCACAAGTCCGCGTGCCGGTCCACTTGTCCGCGATTCAAACGTTCAGGTGAGCAATAACTCGGGCTTCCCAGACCCAGATGCGTGCGGCTATGCGTGAACGTCAGCGCCTTCGCAATACCAAAATCCAGCAGCCGTACCTCGTCATTCGTTCCAATCTGGATGTTCGAAGGTTTAATGTCCCCATGCACCACCGACCGCCGCTGGCCATCGATCACCGCCTGAAACGAATGCAGCTTGTCGAGCTGGCTTAGGATCTCGACCGTGAATCGCGCTGCGCGCGCAGGTTCAATGCGTCCTTCCTGCTTCAGGATTTCGGCCACCGTCCGGCCTTCGATGTACTGCATCGAAACAAAGAAAAAGCCATCCAGATGTCCGTAATCGTAGACCTCGATCACGCGCGCATCGGCCTGGTGCAATTGCTTTTGCAATTCGGCTCCGCGGCGCTCGGCTTCCAGGATTAGTTGGGTCAGCGGATCAGGCGATTCCTCAACAATTTTTAATACCGCGTGCCGGTTGGCGCTGGTATCAAAAGCCAGATACACGTCGGTCATCCCGCGCGCCAGCTTGCGGATCACCTCGTAAGCGCCAAGTTGTCTGGTTCGAAGCACAAGTCGATCGCTGCTCTGGATCGTAATGACCCGATCGTTACAAGTGACGCGCGGCGCGTTCTACGGTTTCGGCCAACGCAACGCCAGAGCCAGCACCACCCCTAGTACAAACCCGTAGATCAGGAATGCCACTCGCGTAGTCAGCACCCGGGCAAGCCGCGTTACAGCGCCGGAACTTGACTCCGCGGCCAGCTCATCGCGCGCTTTCGTGATCGCATTTCGCGAACGAGCCTCCGCCGCCGTGGGCGATGCGTTGCCCAGGAATTCGCTGCCTGCCACGAAGATAGCGGTAATGTTATCCCGCCCTCCAAGGAGATTCGCCGCCTCCACCAGCTCGGCCGCCACCTGCGCCGGATCGCCATCGTAGCGCTCTATCACCTGCAGCATTTCCACCGACGTCAGCAGGTCGCTCAGGCCGTCACTGCACAGCAGAATCGCGGCGTCGGGCTTGAATAAAAACTCCTTCATCTCGATGAAGTCATCTTCATCCGGCAGACGCCGTCGAGACCCCACGTCCCGGAACACCTCGTGCCGCCGAGGATGCGTCATAGCCTCTGCTTCGTTCAATTCACCGGCATCTTCGCGCTCGCCCACCGGCGAATGATCGGAGGTCAGCTTTCGTATCGCACCGTTCCAGGTCAGGTACAGGCGCGAGTCTCCCACGTGTCCCACGAAAACCTTGTCGTCGGAAATCAAGGCCAGAGTAAGAACACACGCCATGCCCCGCCAGGTTTCGTTCGACGCTGCTTCCTCGCAAATGCGATTGTTGGCCGCCGTGATCGCGCGCCGAATCCGATCTTTGGGATCGCCCCCTGGCTTGGCCATCTCAGCACGTACCGCCTCCACCGCCATCTCCGCCGCCATCTCGCCGGCCGCGTGCCCGCCCAGGCCGTCCACGACCAGATAAATCCCACGCGCGTCGTCGGCGTACGCGCGATCCTGGTTCTCTGAGCGCACCAATCCGGGATCGCTCGCCACACCCGACGCCCACGCCACTGTCCTGGTCATGGTTACGGCCGCGCCTCAAATTGCAGCGTAATTACTTCCGCCACGCTGATCTGGGCCTTCGCCGGCAAAGTCTCCTCCACGCCGTGCGCCAGGCGCTTGCCATTCAGCCATGTCCCATTCATGCTTTTGTCCACGATGACAAAGCGCTTCTGCGCGGGATCGAGCCGCACCCGCAGATGCTCCCGCGAAACTTCGTCATTGGTGTACAGCGCCAAGCTGACCTGTGCGTCATCCCCGCCCCGGCCAACGCTGATCTCGTCCTGCGTCATCAAGTAAAGCTGGGAACCCGAGTCATCCTCATAGCGGATCTCCGCATACACCCGATCGCCCGATTGCCGGGTTTCCGGCCGGATTCCGGCCCTGCCAGTAATCGAACCCACGCTCGGTTCGCGATCCAGCAGCGTGGTTTTGGTCCCGTGATAGCCCGGCTGCGGCGTCTCATTCAGCTCGGAGTGGATCTCGACATCCCCCAGCGGCACCACGCCTTCGGAATCGGGAAAGAATTCGAAGGCCCAATCCTTGCCGGCGATTTTGTACGGCTTGCGGTCCTTCGCGCCTCGCAGCCCAAATCCAATGGGCTTGGCATTCCATTGCGCCAGTTTGGCCGCCAGCGCCTGTTTGGCGTCCTGCCGGATCAGGTCAAAGACTCCAGTGAGCCGCGTGTAGTCGTCCGGATGCAGATACAGGCTGAAGATGCACGGCGCCAGAATGCTGTAGCCCATCTCGAACTGCCCCAGTTCCATGTTGCGGATGAGCTGCTCAATAATGATCCGGCCGCTGATCCTGCCCTGGGCTTCCCCAACCGCCTTCGGCAT